>OFLW01000024.1_pt1 | contig 152910 bp, 136 predicted proteins | sample 1541061 | NCBI WGS metagenome assembly OFLW01 (sample SAMEA4413045, study PRJEB24355) | metagenome | biome: human; feature: gut; material: faeces | place: United Kingdom | collected 2010
ACCAGAGAATTGATGGAAAAATATATAGACTCAGTATTCTGTGAAGGAAACGAAGTGTTGAACATAATATGGAAGTAGCAAAGGGAGTGAGCAATCACTCTCTTTTAAATTACATAACTATAATCCCTTTTTTGTCATAAGCTTGACATGAGAGGGAAGTGGTTCTCTACTTTTGCAAATGAAAAAGCAATTTGATGAGCATATTATTGACGAAGGATTTTTTGGGCAAGAAATTAATATGACAAATTTCAACTTGGCACGCATGAATATGTTTTTGCACAACGTAAATTACAATAATTTTTCCATTAAAAGAGGAGACACCTTAATAAATCCACTACATAAAGATGAAAAACCATTTGATGCCATAGTTTCCAATCCACCCTATTCAATAAAGTGGATAGGAGATAAGGACCCAACACTTATAAATGATGAAAGATTTGCCCCAGCAGGAAAACTTGCCCCAAAATCCTATGCTGATTATGCCTTTATCATGCATTCTCTTTTTTATCTATCAAGTAAGGGCAGAGCTGCCATAGTTTGCTTCCCAGGTATTTTTTACAGAAAGGGTGCAGAAAAAACTATTAGACAATATCTAATAGACAACAATTTTATAGACTGCGTAATACAACTACCAGAAAATCTCTTCTTTGGCACGTCAATAGCAACTTGTATTCTCGTCATGGCAAAAAATAAGACAGAGAATAAGGTTTTATTTATTGATGCCAGTAAAGAATTTAAAAAGGAAACTAACAACAATATTTTAGAAGAAAAAAATATAAATACAATAGTTGAAGAATTTAAAAATCGTGAAGAAAAGGAATATTTTTCAAGATATGTTGATAGAGATGAGATAGTAGAAAATGATTACAATCTTTCAGTTTCCACTTATGTTGAAAAGGAAGATACGAGGGAAAAGATAGACATCAAGGTCCTCAACAAAGAAATTGATGAAACTGTAAAGAAAATAGATGAGCTTAGAGCTTCTATAAATGAAATAGTAAGGGAGCTTTCTCATGAGTAAGATAGATGAATTATTAAAAAATGAAAAGGTAGAATGGAAAAAATTAGGTGATATAAAAGAAATTATGGTTATTTCGCCTAAAAAGAAACTTAACCGAAAAGAATATTTAGATGAAGGTATTTATCCAGTGATAGATCAAGGTCAGAGTTTCATTGTAGGTTATACAAATGATACTAACGCGGTTTTTGAAAATAACAAATATATTGTATTTGGGGATCATACAGAAAGTTTGAAGTATGTAGATTTTCCATTTGTTCAAGGAGCAGATGGAATACAAGTTTTAAAAACTGATGAGAAATATATCAATTCAAGGTATTTATATCATGCCATTTTAAATTTCTATGAGATAACAGGAGAATATAAGAGACATTTTTCACTTCTTAAAAAAACTGAGATTCCAATCCCATCACTTGAAACGCAAGAAAAAATCGTTGAAATACTTGATAAATTCATAAACTATGTTACTAATTTACAATCTGAATTACAGGCTGAATTACAGGCAAGAAATAAGCAGTATGAGTATTATAGGGATATGCTTTTAAGTGAAGAATATTTGAAAAAAATATCAGAAAAATTTGTAGATTATAAAGAAGAATATGAAGTAAAAAAATTTACAATTGAAGATATCGCAAAAATAAAAAATGGAAAAGATTGGAAAACTTTAGGCAAAGGAAATACTCCAGTATATGGAAGTGGAGGTAAGATGGATATTTGTGTAAATGAACATTCATATAATAAACCAACTGTTTTAATACCTAGAAAAGGATCAATAGAAAATATTTTTTATGTTGATGAACCATTTTGGAATGTAGACACAATTTATTATACAGAAATAGATGAAACAAAAATCAAACCAAAGTATTTTTATTATTTTATGAAGACGATTGATTTGAAATCATTAAGTACCAATAGTACAAGACCAAGTTTAACTCAATCTATTCTTAATAAAATAGAAATTAATGTACCACCAATTGCAATACAAAATAAAGTTGTAGAAGTTCTTGATAAATTTCAATCCTTGCTTTCTGACACTCAGGGTTTGTTGCCAGAGGAGATTGAACAAAGACAAAAACAATATGAATATTATCGTGAAAAACTCTTGACATTTGAATACAAGAGTGATAGCACGCCGCACGCCGCACGCCGCAAAATAACTCTTAGAAGTTATTTTGCCACATTAAAGCAAGCTTGCGATATTGTGGGGGTGTGCTTTGCAGGTGTTGAATGGAAGAAGTTAGGAGATATTGGTGTATTCGAAAATGGAACAGGTATGCCAAAAAGTCTATTCAATAAAAACGGAAGTGTAGGAGCAATTCATTATGGACATATTTACACAAAATATAATTTGTTTGTTGATAGTCCAATAGTAAAGGTCAGTGAAGACAATATAGAAAAACTTAAAAAAGTTAATTATGGAGATTTAGTTATTGCAAAAACCTCCGAGAATGTAGATGATGTTATGAAAACTGTAGCTTATTTAGGCAATGAAACTGCAGTAACAGGTGGTCACGCAGCAATATTTAGGCATAATGAAAATCCTAAATATTTATCTTATGTATTTAATGGTGCTAATTACTTATTGAGGCAAAAAAATAAGTTTGCAAGAGGGGTAAAAGTTATTGAATTATCAATAAATGAAATGGAAAAAATAAAAATACCACTACCTTCTCTTATTGTTCAAGACTATGTAGTTTCTATCCTTGATAAATTCGATAAGTTGGTAAATGACATTAATGAGGGTTTACCTAAAGAGATTGAGTTAAGACAAAAACAGTATGAGTATTATAGAGAAAGGCTTTTGAATTTTCCAAAATAGAAAGGAGTTATTATGTCCGAAAAAACCACAAATTATGGCAGTTCAACTATTGCTGAAATGACAAATGGAATAATTTTAGCAAATTTTAAAAAGGATACAAGTTTTAGAGAATCTTCCTATCAAAGTGAAAATGAACTTGAAAGAAAGTTAATTGATAATTTAAGGTCTCAAGGTTATGAATTTATAAAGATAAGTTCTAATGAAGATTTATACAAAAATTTAAAGATTCAAATTGAAAAATTAAATAATGTTTCTTTTTCTCATGATGAGTGGGAGAGATTTTTACTTGAATATTTAGATGCTCCCAATGATGGAATGATTGAAAAGACTAGGAAGATTCAAGAAGATTATATTTATGATTTTACCTTTGATGATGGTCATTTGAAAAATATTAAGATCATTGACAAGAAGAATATTCACAATAATTTCTTGCAGGTTACTAATCAGGTAAGGGGACAGGGCAAAAATCACAATCGCTATGATGTTACTATTTTAGTAAATGGCTTGCCCCTTGTTCACATAGAACTTAAAAAAAGAGGTGTAAATTTACACGAGGCTTTTAACCAAATTCACAGGTATAGCAAGGAAAGTTTTAATAGTGATAATTCTCTCTATAAGTTTGTACAAATTTTTGTTATTTCTAATGGAACTTATACTAGATATTTTGCCAACACTACTGCTCAAAATAAAAACAATTATGAGTTCACTTGCGAATGGGCTGATGCCAAGAATAAAGTTATTTGTGATTTAGAGGATTTTACTAAAACTTTTTTTGAAAAACGTGTAATTCTTGAAGTTCTTACTAAGTATTGTATTTTTGATGTCAACAATACTCTTCTTATTATGCGTCCATATCAAATTGCTGCAAGTGAAAGAATTTTATGGAAGATAAGGTCTAGTTATGAGGCGAAAAAGTTTGGCAGACCAGAAGCTGGTGGATTTATTTGGCACACTACTGGATCTGGTAAGACGCTCACTTCTTTTAAGGCTGCAAGGCTTGCTACTAATTTGGATTTTATTGATAAGGTATTTTTTGTTGTTGATAGAAAAGATTTGGACTATCAAACTATGAAGGAGTACCAAAGATTTCAACCTGACTCTGTCAATGGAAGTAAGGACACCAAAGAGCTTAAAAGGTGCATCGAAAAAGATGATAATAGAATTGTCGTTACAACTATACAAAAATTAAATGAGTTTGTGAAGAAAAATCCGAATCATGAAATTTATGATAAGCAATGTGTTCTTATTTATGATGAGTGTCATAGATCTCAATTTGGTGATGCTCAAAAAAATATAAGAAAGGCTTTTAAGAAGTACTACCAATTTGGTTTTACTGGTACACCAATTTTTCCTGAAAATTCTCTTGGTGGTGATACAACTGCAGGAATTTTTGGAGCACAACTCCACTCTTATGTAATCACTGATGCCATTCGTGATGGCAAGGTATTAAAGTTTAAGGTGGATTACAACAATATTAAGGCTAAATTTAAAAGTGCTGAAAAAGAGGAAGATGAAAATAAACTAAAAAAACTTGAGAATAAGATGTTACTACATCCAGATAGAATAAGCGAGATCACAAAGTATATTCTCAAGGTTTTTGATACAAAAACACATCGCAATGAGTTTTATGATTTGAAGCACAGGAGACTTAATGGATTTAATGCCATGTTTGCTGTGCAAAGTGTTGATGCAGCAAAATTGTATTATGAGGAGTTTGAAAGGCAACAAAGGATTTTGCCTCCTGAAAAAAGGTTAAAAATAGCAACAATTTATAGTTTTGCAGCTAATGAAGAACAAAGGGCCATTGGAGAAATTGCTGAAGAAGATTTTAATGTTTCTGCTATGGATTCAAGTGCCAAGGAATTTTTAGAAAGGGCAATTAATGACTATAATGCTTATTTTAAAACGAATTTCTCTACTAATGGCAATGAGTTTCAAAATTATTATAAGGATTTATCTTTTAGAGTGAAGGATAAACAAGTGGACTTAATTATTGTTGTAGGAATGTTTTTAACAGGCTTTGATGCTCCTACTTTAAATACCTTATTTGTTGATAAAAATCTAAGATACCACGGACTTATTCAGGCTTTTTCAAGAACAAATAGAATTCTAAATAAAGTAAAGACTTTTGGAAATATTGTTTGCTTTAGGGATTTGGAAAATGCTACTAGAGATGCTATAAAAACTTTTGGTGATGAAAATAGTGTAAATATTATTTTGGAAAAAAGTTATGAAGAATATATTAATGGTTTTAAAGATGAAGAAACAGGCAAGATTCAAAAGGGTTATATTGAAATTTGCAATGAAATAGTTGCTAAATTTCCTGAGCCAACAGAAATTTCTTTAGAAGCTGATAAAAAAGAATTTGTTGAGCTTTTTGGGGAGCTTCTTAAAGCAGAAAATATTTTGAAAAATTTTGATGAATTTGAAAATTTTGAAAAAATTATTTCAGATAGACAAATGCAAGACATGAAAAGCGTCTATGTTGACATTAGAGAAAGTATTATTAACTTCAGAGGCAAGGGCGATTCTTTTGATAATACAGTTGATTTTTCTGACCTTGAGTTTCAAATTGATTTATTAAAAACAGATGAAATAAATTTAGACTATATTTTGGCTTTAATTTTAGAAAAGTCTAAGAAAGATGATGATGTTGAAAGTATAAAGGCAGAAGTGAGAAGAGTAATAAGGTCAAGTCTTGGCACAAGAGCTAAGGAAGATTTAATTATGGACTTTATAAATAATACAAACTTGACTAACTTAAAGGATACTGATGATATTCTCGAGTCATTCTATAGTTTTGCAAAGAAGGAAAAGAATAAAAAAATTAAAGAGTTAGTTGAAGAAGAAAATCTAAGGGATGATTCAAAAAGGTTCATTGAAAGGTCTATTAATAAGGGATATGTAGAATATATAGGCGATGATTTGGATCGAATTATTCCGCCAACTTCACGAAGACATGGGGCAAGAGAAAAGAAAAAACAATCTGTTTTAGAAAAGATAAGAAAAATTGTGGAAGTTTTTGTTGGGATTTAAAATTATTTTATTATTTGTCTTAATTCTTATATTTTTAAAATTTTTTAAAAAATTTAAAAAAGTATTTGACAAGTAAAAATATTATGCGTACAATAGCAAACAATAATAATTTTATTAATAAAAAATATTGGAAAAAAAGAGTAGGTATATTAAAGTTTTTAGAGAGTAGGCGTTTGGTGAAAGCCTATAATGGAGATATATTCGAAAATCATTTTTCTTTATGCAAGTCTGAACCCTAGTAAGATTTGCCGCTTTAGTAGGCGTTATTTATACTCGGCATTGATTGATGCTTGTTAAGAGTGCTTACATATTTTTGTAAGAATAAAGGTGGTAACGCGGAATTTCGTCCTTTGTCTATATGACAAAGGGCTTTTTTTATTTCTAAAATTAAAAATTTAGGAGGAAAAAATGAAAAAATTATCAATAAGTCAATTTTTACAAATGAGCATAATGCTCTTCGGTTTGTTCTTTGGAGCAGGAAATTTAATTTTCCCTCCATTTTTAGGAAATCAAGCAGGAAATAATACTTTTGTTTCCCTTTTAGCCTTTTCTGTAACGGCTGTTTTATTTCCAATCCTTGGAGCTATAGCTGTTGGACAAACTGAAGGTTTAAAAAATCTTTCTAGTAGAGTAGGTAGGGTGTTTGCTCTTGTATTTACCACAGCAATATATCTTTCTATAGGACCTGGACTTGGAATACCTAGAGCAGGATCTGTTCCTTTCGAAATGGCAATAGCACCTTATGTACCTGAAACTTTTAGCTTATCTCTTGCAAGACTTTTATACACAGCAATATTTTTTGCAGTTGCTTTTTGGGTATGTCTAAAGCCTAATAAATTAGTTGCTAGAGTTGGAAAGTATTTAACTCCTGCACTTTTACTTTTAATAGTTTTTATGTTTGTTAAAGTTATGAGTCTTCCAAGCCATGTGGCTATGGCTAGTGGAAATTATAAAGATGCACCTCTTGTTGCTGGCTTCTTAGCAGGTTATGAAACAATGGATGCCGTTGCTGCCCTTAACTTTGGTTTTGTTGTTACTCTTGCTATAAAAAGATTTGGCGTAGAAGATAAAAAGACAGTTACGAGTTACACTACTAAGGCTGGTTTACTTGCTGGTTCTGTTTTATTTTTAGTATATGTAATGCTTTCTAAAGTAGGCATGGTTACATCTAATGCTTTTGCTGGTTCTGAAAATGGCGCTGTTGTTCTTACTAAGGCAGTAAGACTTGCTCTTGGAAATTCAGGTTTAGTTTTATTAGCACTTATATTTACACTTGCTTGTTTGACAACTTGTATAGGTTTAATATCAAGTGGATCAGAATATTTTTGTTCTTTATTTAACAACAAATTATCTTACAGAAGATGGGTTTTTCTTTGGACATTTTTCTCCTTTGTAATGGCGAATTTTGGACTTAACAAATTGCTTGCCTTTTCTGTCCCACTACTTACAGTAATATATCCAGTTGCCTTAGTTTTAATATTTATGGGTGTTACAAATAATTTTGTAAAATATTCAAAATATTCCTATAAATTTTCAGCATTTTTTGCAGTAGGTTTACCTCTAGTATCTGTAATGTCTAGTACATTTAAAATGACTATACCATTTTTAACAAATTTTGAAGGAAGCTTACCACTTGCATCCTATGGTTTATCTTGGCTTCTACCAAGTTTAGCTGTAATATTTGTAGTTGAACCTATAAGTAAGCTATTTCAATATAGTAAATCAAGACTTGAAGCAAAAAATTATGTATAAAAATTTAAATATTTAAAGAAAGTTCCCTTTATGTGGGAACTTTTTTTAGCTTAAAAAGATTTTAAATAAAAAAAGAAGCTCCAAATTTTTGAGCTTCTGTTATTTTATATTTTTAAAATAGTGAATTAAAATTTATATTGTAAAGAATCCAATATAATAGTATTTTCCTGCATCCTTTAAGTCTATTGTCCATTTTTTATTTATGCCAATTGTCTTTAGCATTTCTTCCATGTAGAATAAAACAACTCCCATATCTATAAAAGATCTGTTGTCTTCTTCAGATTTTACCATATAAGCTTCTACATTTGATCCTTTAAGGACAAATCTCCATGGTTGGAAATTTTTGTGACTTGGTGCATATCTTACTGATGAAAACACATCAAATAGCCCATAATTTTCAAGTGTTTCTATAGAAATTGCTTGTCCAATAGTTTCTGCGAAAACAATTTCTTCTACAGTAAGTCTTGAACTTGTAACTTCTGGATCAAATAATTTTTTCTTTTGTCCATAGCCAATGGCGATTAAATAATCTATGCCAGTTCCCTTTTCTCCGAAAATTGATTTTTTTGTATCTTCATCAACACTATCAACTGTTATCCAACAAGTGTCTAGGTCAAGATCAACTATTTTTGTATTTAATTTTTCTAGACAATAGCCACCCTTTAATATGTTAAGTGGTTTTTTTCCATTAATATCTAAGGCTATGTAGTGTGGAGCTTCTATCATGACTCCTGCATAGCCTGCTTTACCTTTTAGTCCATCTGCGACAATTTTTCCATTTTCATAAAGAGAAAAACTTATGCCACTTTCTTCACGATCCATTTCATCCATAAGTAATTTTATATTTTCCAAGACATCTCTTGGAACTGTGTCCGTTTTAAAATTTCTGACAGACTTTCTTTTTTGCAAGAAATTTGTCATTAACATAGTAATACCCCCTAAACCAGTTTATATTTAAATTATATCACAATGTCAATGTTAAAAAAATAGATTTGAAATAATTATGAAATAGTTTACACTAGAAGGGGAGGACAGAAAGTGAATTTAACATCTAATCAATTAAAAGCAGTAGAACATTTTAAGGGACCTGGTCTTGTTCTTGCTGTTCCAGGTGCAGGAAAAACAACGATGATTTTACATAGGACAAAGAGATTACTAGAAAGAGGAGTAGACCCAAAGAATATTCTTACTATAACTTTTTCAAAGGCACAAGCTCTTGATATTAAAATGCGTTACAACTTAATGTTTAGCGAGAATAATGTTTTATTTTCTACCATTCATGCTTTTTGCTATTCTATTGTTCGTGATTATTCAAAAAAATCTGGCAAAACTTTAAGTTTAATTGATTCAAATTTAAAGAAAAAATATGAAATTTTAAGGGACATTTATAGAGATGTAAATAAAACTTATCCCACAGAAGAGCGTATTGAGACGGCAATTTCTGAAGTTGGCTATTGCAAAAATATGATGCTTAGTCCCAATTCTTTTGCAAAAACAAAAAGATGCGACACTGATAATTTTGTTAAGTTTTACGAAACTTATGAGAAATATAAAAAAGATAAAAATTTAATTGATTTTGATGACATGATAAATCTTTCCTATGAGATTTTAAAAAGTGATGCGTCTATCAGGAAAAAATATAGAGACAGGTTTAAGTTTATTCAACTTGATGAAGGTCAGGACACAAGTAGGAGCCAATTTCAAGTTTTAAAACTTCTTGCAAAACCTGATAACAACTTATTTGTTGTTGCTGACGATGACCAGTCAATTTATGGTTTTAGAGGGGCAAACACTGAAGAACTTTTTAAGCTGGAAAAAGAATATCCTGACCTAGCAACTTTTTATATGGAAGAAAATTTTCGCTCTACAAAAAATATTGTAAATATTTCAAATATTTTTATTGCACAAAATGAAAATCGCTTTGAAAAAACTGTAATAACGGAAAATCCTTTTGCAAAACCTGTAAACATAATTAAGGTCAAGGAACCAAAAGACCAATATGCCTTTATTGAAAAGGAAATGAAAAAGGACGCTGGCGATATTTGTGTTTTATATAGAAATAATCTTTCCAGCATTGGTCTTGTAGAGTATTTTGAGAGAAAAAATTATAATTTTAATATTAAGGACAAAAAAACTAAGTTCTTTTCCCATTTTATTACTCGTGATATTTTAGATATTTTGAATTTTTCACGAGACTTATCAGATATTTACCTTTACGAAAAATTTTATTTTAAATTAGATGGTTATATTTCCAAAAAACATATTGACTATATGAAGAGAAATCGTGGAAAAAATATTTTTAATATTTTAAAGGACTATCCAGGACTTCCATCTTATTATCATAAAAATATAAATAAATTATTAGTTGGATTTAAAAAAATTGCAAGAAGTGATGTCTATGATGCCATTAATTATATAGACAAGGAAATGGGTTATGGCAAATATTTAAGGGAAAACTCTAAGAGATTTATGGAGACAGAGGCGACTTTAAATGAATACCTATATTATTTAAAGTTAATTGCAAAAAGTGCAAATTCTCTTGATTTATTTATTGGAAGATTAAAGGAGTTGGAGTACGATCTTTTAAAGCCAAGAAGTGACAAGGCAAGTTTAACTTTTTCCACTATTCATTCTGCCAAGGGTCTTGAATTTTCGCAGGTTTTTGTTGTAGACTTATATGAGGGAACTTTGCCATCTACTGCAAGCCTTGATGCAATAAGAGAGGACCAGGAGCTTTTTTGTGAAGAGAGAAGACTTTTTTATGTGGCTATGACTAGGGCAAAGAATGAACTATATTTGATGTACTCACATTATACAAATGGAATGAAAAATGATATTTCTTCTTTTGTAACAGATTTAGAAACTTTGGCAGGTGAAAAAAATGGATTTAAATGAAGAAATTAAAAAAATAATAAATATAAAAGATGGGATGCTCTTAAATAGTCTCTTTGATGAATATCACCCTGTTGATATTGCCCTTGAAGTTGAAGATTTAGATGATGAAGACCTGGAAACTTTTTTAAGCTTAATAAGCCAGGAAAACATGGCACTTCTTTTTGAATCGGCAGAAGATGATTTAAGCGCAAGGATGATGGCATATTTTACCGATGATGATTTAATAGATATTTTTGCTCACATGGAAACTTCTATAGTAGCCGACCTCTTGGGAGTTCTTTCTACTGTTAGGAGAAAGGCAATTTTATCTTCAATGAAAAGTGCAGAGAAAAACACTTTAAAGATGATTCTTTCCTTTGATGAAGAATCTGCCGGTGGTATAATGACCACAAATTTTATTGCCTTAAAGGAAACTTTGTCAGCAGAAGAAGCTATAAAAAAGCTTAGATCTATTTCACCTGAAACAGAAATTATTGACGAAATTTTTGTAACAGATGATTATCACAGACTTCAAGGCATAGTTACTATAAGAGATCTTTTAGTTTCAAATGCAAAAAAACTACTTAAAGATATTTTAAAAGAAGTGGACTTTTATGTATATGGAACTGACGATCAAGAAGTTGCCGCAAATTTATTTAGTAAGTATGAACTAGATATTTTGCCAGTTGTAAATAGCAACATGGCAATACTTGGTGTTATAACATCAGAAGACATTATCGCCATAATTGACCAAGAACACAACGAAGATATTTTGCAGATGCACGGTGTAAATGCAGACGAAGTTTACGATTCATCTTGGATGGATTCTTTTAAATCAAGAATTCCATGGTTAATTGTAAATTTACTCACAGCCTTTTTGGCATCTTCAGTTGTTAAGGGTTTTGAATCCACAATTTCGCAAGTTGTAGTTCTATCTGCAGCCATGCCAATTGTAACGGGAATGGGCGGAAATGCTGGCTCACAAACTCTTTCAATTATACTGACGTCTCTTGCTAGAGGAGAATTATCTCTTAAAGAAGACTATAAACTCATATTCAAAGAAATATTTTTGGGACTTTTTGAAGGTGCAATTATAGGAATTTTAGCAGCGGCAGTTTTTGTTTTTTGGCATCACAATATTTATTTAGGATTTATTTTATTCCTAGCTATGATTGCCAATATGATAATTGCCTGCTCCATGGGATTTTTAATTCCACTTATTTTAGATAAGATAAAGGTGGACCCAGCCATTGCATCATCAATTTTTCTCACAACTTTTACAGATGTATTTGGTTTTTTCATATTCTTAGGACTTGCTACAGTTTTCTTGCCACTTTTAATTTAAATAAAAACCACAGTTTACTTTAAGATTTTTAGTAAGCTGTGGCTTTTTTTAATTTCTTTCAATATAATTTTGTATCTCTCTTTGACTTGAAACTACAACTTTTCCATCAGAGTCTAAAAGGGGAGTGAGACTGATTCCGTAGCCTGCACTTAGGTGTATATAGTTAACTCCCGTCTCAGTGTCTAATAGAATTTGTATTGACTCAGTAAGAGAGCCCTCCTTAAAAATTTTTATAAACCTCTTGTCTTCTTTTTCTTTAAACATATTAACCTCACAATACTTTTTCATAGGCAAATCTTTCTCTTGTGCCACCAAGATAAACTAGTCCCACATAAGAATATTCCATTGAATTTAAAAGATTTTGCATAGACTTATTTTCTCTATGGGTATCAATTCTCACAGATTTAAAATTATTTTCTCTTGCATAAATTTCAGCAAATTCAATAATTTTTCTTCCGTAGCCTTTTTTTGTTTGAGAGCTTAAAGTTGCAATTCTGTGAAGAGCAAGGTAGGGCTTTGGACTATTCCATTTTCCATGAAGATTATTTTCATAATCATCATCGTGATCATAAATAATTAGGGTACTGACAATTTCTTTTTCATCTTCAAGGACATAAATAATTTTATTGTCCTCTAAATTTGTAAAATCATGGAGATCTGGTTTTTCCTTTCCTTGCCATTGATTTATGCCAAGAGATTTTAATTTAAGGGAACCATCTTCATAAATTTTTTCTATTTTTTCTCTATCTATTTCTTTTGCTAGTCTAAATTCCATTTTTCCTCCAAAATCACAGGCACTTTTTCTGAAATTTCAAGAGAATTTCTCGCAACATGGCAGTCATAAGCAAGAATTTTAACTCCATTATTACTTGCATCTAAAAGCTCCTTTGAAAAATTTTCATCTGTCAAATAATTTGGCGTAAAAAATTTTACATCTTTCATTTGAACTACAAATAAAAGGTAAGTTAAATATTCATCCTTTGAATTTATAAGGCCCTTTATGTGTTTGAGACCTCTTGATGTTGGTGCATCAGGGAAGGCGACAATGCCATTTTTTTCTAAAGTTACGCCTTTAACTTCTAAAAGAGCCTTATGATTTTCACCTTCCAAGTAAAAATCATAGCGTGAATCGCCATGAGTGTATTCTCTTTTTATTTTATTATATTTAAATCCTAAGTCAATTTTATTTTTTAATAGAGCTTCTTCCACAATTTGGTTGGGAGCTTGGGAATCAATATTTATAATTTTTTCGCCCTTCATAACAGCAATTAAAGTGTAAGAAGTCTTTCTATTGGGATTGTCATCATAAGTTAGAAAAACTGTTGCACCCTCTGTGAGAAGTTCCTTGCACCTGCCAGTATTTGGAACATAAACTGTTAAGCTTAAAAAACCTTTTTTACAAATTGCTATAAATCTATTTTTTCTGTATAAAAATTCTGCCTTTATAGTGCTCTTGTATTTCATAATTCACCCCAAGATATTATACAGTTAACTTTCAATTATGTAAAACTTATTGTATCATAGTGAAAAGGAGTGAGAATATGAAGGTATTAGTTGTAATTGACATGCAAAATGATTTTATTAGCGGATCTCTAAAGGGAGAAAAGACAGAAAAACTTTTAGATAAGGTTGTGGAAAAGGTAAAGGAATTTGAGGGAGAAGTAATTTACACCTTGGACACCCATTATGAAGATTATTTAAAGACAAAAGAGGGAGAAAATCTTCCAATAGAGCACTGTATAAAGGGAAGTTGGGGTCACGAAATTGCAGATGAATTAAAAAAGACAGAATCTTTTGATAAGTCGAAAAAATTTGAAAAAAATACTTTTGCTTCAGTTGAACTTGGAAACTATTTAAAAAATTTAGATGAAAAAGAGGGAATAGATAGTATTTATTTTTTAGGACTTGTAACAGATATTTGCGTAGTTTCAAATGCTTTACTTGTAAAGGGATTTTTACCAGAAAAAAATATTTATCTATATAAAGATTTAACAGAAGGACTTACAGATGAAAAGAAAAAATCTGCAATAGATGTTATGGAGTCCTGTCATATAAAAATCATTTAAATTAATATTTTCAATTTATTTTATTTATTATAACATTTTATACACAATGTGTCGTGATATATATACGAGGAGTGGATTTATGAGTCGAGCTACAATAAATTTTAGAATAGATTCTGAACTAAAAAAACAAATGGAAGATATTTGTAAAAGATTGGGACTTAATATGACTTCAGCACTTACTGTATATGTAACTAAGTTGGTGAATGAGCAAAGAATCCCCTTTGAAATATTAGCTGATCCCTTTTATTCTCAAGAAAATATTAAAAGACTTGGAAAATCAATAAAAGAGCTTGAAGAAGGGAAGGGAAAAATTCATAAGCTAGATTTTGATGATAAAATCATGGTCTGATGATGCTTGGGAAGATTTTAATTATTGGCTGAAGGAAGATAAAAAAACTTTAAAAAAAATTTTAAAAAATTATAAAGGACATTGAAAGAAGTCCCTAGTAAGTAATTGGAAAACCTGAACCATTGAGGGGAGACCTCTTAAAGTATTGGAGTAGAAGAATTGACGATAAGAATAGAATTGTTTATAGGGTTGAAAAAAATACAATTTTAATAGCTCAATTTGGTCCTCGTTATAGGGATAAGTAATTGTAATAATATGCTAAGAATCTTTGGCAAATAAATAATCTATTCTAATGTAAAAAATATTAAAATTTATAGTTTGTAAATATTAAAGCTAAGTATAGGAGATAGCTTATGAAAGTTAAATATATAGGTAAATCTGATCCAGTTTATATGATTCATGGAAAGATTTATCAAGTAATAAGCATTGAAAAGGGTTGGTATAGAATTGTGGATGAAGAAGAGGAAGATTATTTGTATCCACCAGAACTTTTTGAAAAAATCAATGATGAGGAATTTAAACACACTGACAATAAATGTTAGTGTGTTTTTAATATAATCATATTATTAAGTTATATTTGAAAAAAAAGAGTACCAACAGAATTGGTACTCTTTATGGTGCCCAGAGCCGGAATCGAACCAGCGACACGAGGATTTTCAGTCCTCTGCTCTACCGACTGAGCTATCTGGGCAAGTTAATGGTGGGCCTTCAGGGACTTGAACCCGGGACCTACCGGTTATGAGCCGGGCGCTCTAACCAACTGAGCTAAAGGCCCTCACCATTGGCGGAGAAAGAGGGATTTGAACCCTCGCGACCCTATCGGGACCTACTCCCTTAGCAGGGGAGCCTCTTCAGCCACTTGAGTATTTCTCCAAATCGAAGGTCACTCTTTAGCAACTTACTTTATTTATTCTAACGGACCAGTTGATTTTTGTCAACTATTTTTTACAAAAAATTTAAAAAGTTTTTAAAGACTAACTTCCCATGGAAATTTCTTTATATATTATCTCATATATTTTTTAAAATTAAAGTTTAATTTGTATTGACAATAATCTTAAATGTAATATAATGAATATATGAACAAGTATCGAATTATATTTTTTGAGAGGTTATTATGAGTAAATATATTTTTCATTTAAGGGGACTTACTTGTGCTAATTGTGCAGGTAAAATTGAAGAGGCACTAAAAAAAATGCCTGATATGGAAAAATTACACTACGATTTTTTAAATGATGAATTAATTTTAGAATCTGAAAAAGAATCCAAGGATTTAAAAATTGAAATTCAAGAAGTAGTTGATTCCATTGAAGATGGTGTAATTGTAACTGAAGAAATAGGTGAAGAGATAGAGGAAGAAGAAGAGGAAGAAAATTTTTCCATTTATAAATGTATTTTTGTTTTCCTAGGATTAATATTTTTACATTTTATAAAATTAGATGAAAAAATTTCTCTTATTTCTTACCTTATTTTGTATGTAATTATTGGCTACGATATAGTTAAGCCTTCTATTTTAAAAATAACAAAGGGAAATTTTATGGATGAAAAATTTCTCATGACTGTGGCATCTCTTGCAGCCATAATTGCTGGAGAATATGCTGAAGCTGTTGCTGTTATGTTATTTTATACAGTAGGAGAAATTATTCAAGACAAGGCTGTTGATAGTTCCAAAAATTCAATTAAAGAGGCTTTAAAATTAAAACCGGAATTTGCAAATTTAAAAAAAGCTGATACAGTAAAAAAAGTTGATCCTGCAGAAGTTTCTGTGGGTGAAATTATTGTAATTAAGCCTGGAGAAAAAGTGCCACTTGATGGAAAAATAATTAAGGGTTCATCAAATCTTGACACTTCAAATATTTCTGGTGAATTTGCACCAATTTCTCTTGAAGTTGGAGATGAAATAACTTCTGGTTTTGTAAATTTAGATTCATCTTTAGAAGTTGAAGTTACAAAAGAATATAAAGAGGGAACTATTGCAAAAATAATAGATATGGTTAAAAACGCTAGTAGTAGCAAGGCAAAAGTTGAAAAATTCATCACAAGATTTGCAAAAATTTACACACCTATTGTCATAGGACTTGCAGTCTTACTTTTCCTAGTTTTAAATTTTGCAAGTTCACTAACTTTTAAAGAATCAATTTATAGGGCTGCAATATTTTTAGTAATATCTTGTCCTTGTGCTTTGGCAATTTCTGTTCCATTGACAATTTTTGCTGGAATAGGTTCACTTTCTAGAAGATCAATTTTTGTAAAGGGTGGAAATTCTATTGAAGCTCTAACTGATATAGAAGGGATTGCCTTTGATAAGACTGGTACAGTTACCAAGGGAGAATTTACAATTGCAGAAGTTGAAGAAATAAAAGCTTCCAAAGATGAGATCTTAGAAATTGCTTCTGTTGGAGAAATGTATTCAACACATCCAATTGGAAAGGCAATTGTAAAAAGTTTTGAAACGAAAAAAATTCCACAAGATTTAAAGAATTTTGGTGGAAAGGGAATTGAATTTGAATTAGAAGGAAAAACTTATCTTGTTGGAAATAAAAAATTAATGGATGATTTTTCTTTAAAACTTGAAAATGAATCAAATTCTAATTACGTAGATGTATTTGTTGCAGATAAGAAGGAAATATTAGGAATAATTAAATTAAAAGATGAGATAAAAGATGGCGTTAAAGAAAGTGTAATTAATCTTCACAATAGGGGAATTAAGACTTATATGTTTTCTGGTGATAAAGAAAATGTAGTTAAGGAAATAGCAAGTGAAGTTGGAATAGATTATTACAAGGGCTCACTTCTTCCTGATGATAAAGTTAGAGAAATTAAAAAAATTGAAAAAAATAAAAAAATTGCCTTTGTAGGAGATGGAACTAATGACGCACCTTCTCTTGCAAGTGCTTATCTTGGTATAAGTATGGGCAGTGGATCCGATATAGCAATAGAAACTTCTGATATAGTTTTATTAAAAAATGATATCTCTTCTGTTGTAAGAGGAATTGACATTGCAAAGAAAGTTAAGAAGATTGCTTATCAAAATATATTTATAGCCCTATTTTTAAAAGTTCTCGTTTTAATTTTTGGAGCAGTTGGATATGTATCTATGCCTCTTGCTGTTTTTGCAGATGTAGGAGTTGCCTTAATTTGTATAGTAAATTCTCTTAGAGTTTTTAGGGAAGAATAAAACATAGTAAAATGCTATGAATTATTAGTTTTAATGAATAGTTTAAAAGTTATAAAATAAATTTTTTAAAAATTTTAAAAGTTAAAAGCCTTCTAAAAGCTCATTAATTTGAGAAAATTAATATAAAGTCACAATAAAATAAAAATTTAATCATAAAAAAAGAACAATAATGATTGAAAATTTAAAATTATTATGTTACTATTATGACAGAACATTATGAATATAAAAATTCATAAATTTTGGTATAATTTTATGGAGGTAAATAAAATGGCATATGTAATTAATGATTCTTGCATCGCTTGTGGTGCATGTCAACCAGAATGTCCTGTTGGATGTATTTCTGAAGGAGATATTTATTCAATTGACGAAGCTCAATGTATCGATTGTGGTAGCTGTGCAGCTGTTTGTCCAGTTGGAGCTCCAAATCCTGAAGACTAATTACTTAAAAGAAAGATAGGTTATGGGCCTATCTTTTTTTATTTTTAAAATTAAATTTAAATTGTAAGAGGAGAATTAACTTTCTCTTTTTTTTTATTGAAAAAACTTTAAAAGAATTTAAATATTTCACTAAAAAACACAAAAGTGGTTTATAATAGAGGAAGACGAAATGTTAAGAAATGTTTAATATTTTTATAATAAATATCAAACTTTATTTAAAAAATATATTGATTAAGTGCTTCTAAGGTGCAATAATTATTTTTCAATAATTTTAATAAAAATTATCTTAATTCAAATAAATTATTAAAAAGGTTTTAAAAATAAATTATACTTATTTATTTTTTATTTTGAAAGGAGAAGTAGAGTATGCTAATTCATATGGGATTAGATGTTGGTTCTACAACAGTTAAACTTGTAATATTAGATGAAAAATTGAATATTTTGTATAAAACTTACAGAAGACATTTTTCAGATGTTAGAAAAACTGTAAAAGATGTAATAAATGAAGTTTATGATGATTTTAAATATGATACAGTTACTGTAAACGTAACTGGAAGTGGTGGATTATCAGTTCATAAATTCCTTGATATTGATTTTATTCAAGAAGTTGTGGCAGGTAGAGAGGCGATATCATGTTTTATTCCAAAGACTGATGTTGCCATTGAGCTTGGTGGAGAAGACTCTAAAATAACTTATTTAAGAGGTTCTGTTGAACAAAGAATGAATAGCATTTGTGCTGGAGGAACTGGAGCCTTTATAGATCAAATGGCTTCTCTTCTTCAAACTGATGCATCTGGCTTAAATGAAATGGCAAATAATTATAAAAAATTATATCCAATTGCATCTCGTTGTGGCGTATTTGCAAAAACCGATGTCCAAGCTTTAATAAATCAAGGTGCAAGTAAATCAGATATTGCTATTTCTGTTTTTCAATCAGTTGTGAATCAAACTATTTCAAACCTTGCTTGTGGTAGACCTATTAGGGGAAATGTTGCCTTTTTAGGTGGACCTCTACACTTCTTGCCAATGTTAAAGGAAAGATTTGTTGAAACTTTAGATTTAAGTGAAGATGAAATAATTTCTCCGGAAAATTCACAAATTTTTGTTGCACTTGGAGCGGCACTTTCAAGTTTTGATTCAAAACCAATTTCTTTTGTTGAACTTTTTAATAGGGTCAACAATAAGGCAGATATAAATATAAAAGAAAGTACAGTAATGCCGCCACTTTTTACAAGTGATGAAGAAGTTAGAGAATTTCGTGAAAGACATAAGACGAAGTCCTTAAAAAAACTTGATTTAAAAACTTATGAGGGACCAATTTATTTGGGCATTGACTCAGGTTCAACTACATCAAAACTTGTTGCAATTTCTGATAAAAATGAACTTTTATATAGTTTCTACGGCTCAAATAAGGGAAACCCACTTGACATTGCCATAGAAAATCTAAAAGAAATTTATAAGGAAAAAAATGAAAAAGCATATTTTGCAGGCTGTGGTACAACTGGTTATGGTGAAGAATTTTTAAAAGCAGCTCTAAATTTAGATTTTGGAGAAGTAGAAACTATAGCACATTTTACTGCTGCAAAATATTTTGATCCAGAAGTTGATTTTATTTTAGACATTGGTGGACAGGACATGAAGTCCATGAAAATAAAAAATGGTGTAATAGAATCTATTTTATTAAATGAAGCTTGCTCTGCTGGCTGTGGTTCTTTTCTTGAAACTTTTGCTCATTCAGTAAGTATGAGTGCAGAAGAATTTTCAAAGGAAGCCACATTATCAAGAGAGCCAGTGGATTTAGGTTCACGCTGCACAGTTTTTATGAATTCAAATGTAAAGCAGGCACAAAAAGAAGGTGCATCAGTTCCAGATATTTCTGCAGGACTTGCCTATTCTGTAATTAGAAATGCAATACAAAAAGTAATAAAAATTAGAGATCCAAAGGAATTAGGAGAACACATAGTAGTTCAAGGCGGAACATTTTTGTCTGATGCAGTTTTAAGGGCCTTTGAAAATTTAACTGGTGTTGATGTAACAAGACCAGATATTGCAGGACTTATGGGCGCCCTTGGCATGGCACTAATCTCTAAAGAAAAATCCACAGGTAAATCTAATTTAATTTCTGAAGAAGAATTAGAAAAATTTGAATACAAATCAATTTCTACAAATTGTAGACAATGTACAAATAATTGTGCCCTTTCTGTAAATATTTTTCCAAATGGAAAGAGATATATTACAGGAAATAGGTGTGAAAAGGGAGCAGGTCGCGTAAGAAATAAGGAAGATGAACTTCCAAACATGTATCGCTATAAATATGAAAGAGTTTTTGATTATAAATCTCTTCCAGAAAAAGAAGCAAAACGTGGTATAGTTGGTATTCCTAGAGTTTTAAATATTTATGAAAATTATCCATTCTGGCACACATTTTTAACAGAACTTGGATATTCTGTAGTCCTTTCAAGTAAATCATCAAGAGAAATTTATGAAAAGGGGATAGAAACTATTACTAGTGAAACTGCCTGCTATCCTGCCAAAATTTCTCATGGTCATATAGAAGATTTAATAGAAAAGGGAATAGATTTTATATTTTATCCAGCTGTATTTTATGAAGAAAAGCAATTTAAAAATGCCGATAACACTTTAAACTGCCCTGTAGTTGCAGGTTATTCTGAAGTAATAAAAAATAATGTGGATGCAATAATTGATGGCAAAGTAAAATTCATGAATCCTTTTATATCCTTTGATGACAGAAAAAAACTTGAAAAGAGACTTTCTGAAGTCTTCCACTTTATACCAAAAGATGAAGTAAAAAAAGCTGTGCGTGCAGCTTATGAAGAACAAGATAGATATAGGCTTGACATTTTAAATGAAGGAAATAGAATTCTAGAAGAAGTTAATAAGAAAAATCAAAGGGCAATAGTTTTATCAGGTAGACCTTATCATATTGACCCAGAAATAAATCATGGCATACCAGAACTTATTACAAGCCTTGGTCTTGCTGTAATTTCTGAAGATGGAATTGCAAGAAATGTTGAAATTGATTCAAAACTAAGAGTTCTAGATCAATGGAATTATCACTCTAGACTTTACAGAGCAGCAAAATTTGTTGGTGAACATGAAAATTTAGAGCTTGTTCAACTTAATTCCTTTGGTTGTGGAATTGATGCAGTTACAACAGACCAAGTACAACATATTTTAGAGGCCTATAATAAAATTTATACAGTTTTAAAAATTGATGAAGTTTCAAATTTAGGTGCCATAAAAATCAGAATTAGATCTTTAATTGAAGCAGCAGAAAAAAGAGAATTTGAAAAAATTGATGCAGAATTAGAAGGACTTTTAGATGATGATCCAGTAATGTTCACAAAGGAAATGAAGAAAGATTATACAATTTTAATGCCACAAATGGCTCCACTTCATTTTAGTATTTTTGAACCAATTTTAAGACAAGAGGGAATAAATATTGAACTTCTAGAAGATTCTGGTCACAAAGTTGTAAATGAAGGATTAAAATATGTAAATAACGATGCTTGTTATCCATCAATTTTTGTAGTTGGACAATTTATAGATGCAGTAAAATCTGGAAAATATGACACAAATCGCTTGGCACTTCTTATGAGTCAAACTGGTGGGGCTTGTAGAGCTTCAAACTATGTTGGATTTATTAGAAAGGCCCTAAAGGATGCAGGCTATGGTCATGTGCCAGTAATTGGTTTATCCTTCCAAGGAATTGAAAAGCACACAGGTTTTGAATTTGATAAAAAACAATTGGTAAGTCTTGGCAGAAAATTAATTCAAGGAATGCTTTATGCCGATCTTATTATGAGACTTACTCAAGCAACAAGACCTTACGAAGTTATAAAGGGTTCAGCAAATATTTTGCGTGACAGATGGATTGACATTACTACATCAGAAAATTTAAATTACAGCAAAAAAACTTTTATATCCAATATAAATAGAATGATTGGAGAATTTAATAGGCTTGAAATAACAAATGAAAAGAAGCCAAAAGTTGGAATTGTTGGAGAAATTTTAGTTAAGTATGATCCAGCTGCCAATAATCATGTGGCAGAACTTCTTGAAAAAGAAGGAGCTGAAGTTGTAATACCAGATCTTACAGATTTTATGATGTATTCCTTTAAAAATGCAAGGGCAAAGGCTGAGAAACTTTCTAAATCAAGACTTACAGCTTTTATTTGTGAAATGGGAATTTCTTACATTGAATCCTATAGAAAATATATTAGAATGGCTCTTGAACCTACAAGATTTATTGTTCCAGAAAAAATTGAAGATATTATTGAATATGCAGAAAAATATGTTGACCTTGGCAATCAATATGGAGAAGGTTGGCTTTTAACTGGCGAAATGGTAGAACTAATTGAGTCAGGGGTAGAAAATATTGTCTGCGTACAACCTTTTGGATGCCTTCCAAATCATATAACAGGCAAGGGTGTAATAAAGGCAATAAGAAATTCCTACGATAGAGCAAATATTATTCCAATAGATTATGATGCTTCAGCTTCTGAAGTAAATCAATTTAACAGAATAAAATTAATGCTTTCACAAGCAAAGAGAAATATGGAAGAAGGAGAAAACAAATACAATAGAGGCTACTTAAAAAAGGCAGCAAGTTTAAAACACTAAGTTTTAAATTGATAAAAGTAAAAAAAGACAAAAAATTTCCCCTCAGAGATGAGGGGATTTTTTATGACTTTTTGATTTTAAAATTTCTTAAAAATATTTTTAAAAGTTTCATCTTGCAATAAATTATCTGTCCTATCTTTCTTTTCTATTTCGTCATTGTAAACTTGGATGTCCTTTTGCACCTTATAATCTTCTCCTTTTAGAGCAGCTTCAAAGGAGTCTTTTGCTTCTTGCATTTTTACTTGGAAATCATTTAATTCAACAATAAGTTTTTTGGCAGAATCTTCATTTTTAGTGATAATAGATTCTTTAAGACCTGGTAAAATTTCTAAAGCCTTTTCACTTGCCTTTAAAGTGTAATTGTGAGAATTTTTAAATTTTTCTGGCACACTAGTGTTTTTGATTTTATCAACAATATTTCTAATTTCTGAATCTGCTTTTTCGTAGGCAGCATTTAAATCTTGATCAGAAAGATTTGCTGCATTTTCAAAAAAGCTAGACTTTAAAGTTGCAATAGACTTAGTTAAATCATTTTGCAAATTTTTAATTTCTTTTACATATGTTTCTTCGTCAGTTTTTAAATTTAAAGAAGTCTTTGTAGTGTCATTAATAATAACTTTAAAATTTTCCTTATCCCATTTAACTTCTGCATTTAAGTTTTCAGCAACAAATCTTAGGGGAACAAAAGTACGATTGTCTTTTATAAGAGCCGGAGCATCAAGTTCAACATCGCTACCCTTTACTTTTGCTTTTTTTGAATCGATTTTTAATTCAATTTGAGTATCTTTGCCCTTAACACTTACAAGTCTTTCATTATTATCCCATGAGACCTCATATCCTAAAGTTTCTGAAATAAATCTTATTGGCACAAGAGTTCTGTTATCTCTTATAAAAGGAGCAACATCAGATTTAACTATTTTTCCATTGTATTGAATTTCTGGACTTTTAGCAGCAATTACATTTGAACTTATAAAAATTAATAAGATCAGTGAAAATAAAATTGATTTTACTTTTTTCATTTTTCATTCTCCTCTTTTATTTACTTTTTAATGAAGATGTATAAGAATTTGGGTCAAATTGTTTTTCAATATAAATCAAGTTAGAATCTTTGTCGCCTTGTAGCTCAATAAAAGATCCATCTCTTTCAGTAGGAGAAACTTCGCCCTTTTCATCATCCTTATAAAAAACAATATATTCCTTATTTGGACTTAAAGTTTTTGGAAAACTTATTTCAATTTGTGAAAGGTCGCCCTTATAATCTTTTAAGAAAGATGTATTCATACCTTCAGCAGTGGAAGTTGAAACCCTAATTCTTGAAATATAGTCGGAATTTTTAATTAATTCATTTACAGCTTCCTTATCAAAATTTGATGTAGCAATTTCTTCTTCATCAGCTTCTTTTTCTACTGCAGCAGAAGAAACTTTTGCATTGTTACTTTTTTCACTTTTAGCACTTTTTTTGCCGCATCCCACTAAGCTAAGTGCTAAAGATAAAGATATTAAAACAATAAATATTTTTTTCATACAATACCTCCAATTTTTTTCATTATATCACAAATAAGATGAAGAATAATTATATAATTTTAAATTAAGTACAATATGATATAATAAAAAGGGTGATAGAATGCCAAAAGATGTGCTATTTATTTTAAATAAATTAAATGAAGAAGGTTTCGAAGCATACATTGTAGGTGGATGTGTGAGAGATAAACTTCTAGGTCTTATTCCTCACGATTATGATATCACAACTTCTGCAGAGCCTCATGAAATTAAAAGGATTTTTAAAGATTTTAAAACTATTTTAATTGGCGAAGAATTTGGTACAATTGGCATTCTTATTGATGAAACTCTTTACGAAGTTACTACTTTTAGAATTGATGGCAAGTATAAAAATTTTAGAAAACCAGAAAATGTAATTTTTTCAAAAAATTTAGTGGAAGATTTAAAAAGACGTGACTTTACTATTAATGCCATGGCAATGGATTCTAAGGGAGAACTTTACGATCCTTTTGGTGGAAAAAATGATTTAGAGGATAAAGTTTTAAGAGCTGTTGGAAGGCCTAATGAAAGATTAAAAGAAGACGCCATAAGGATTTTGAGGGCAATAAGATTTGCAGGAAGGTTAAATTTATACATTGACGATGACCTTTTTGATGCAATTTCCTTTGAAAGAAAACTTCTCAAAAAAATTTCTCCAGAGAGAATTTTTGATGAATTTTCTAAGATGATTACATCAGATCGACCTTCTTATTATCTTTTACTTATGGAAGAGACAGGAGTTCTCGATGTAATTTTTCCTGAATTAAAAAGGACAGTAGGATTTTCACAAATTTCTCCCTACCACGACAAAACACTCTTTGACCACTTAATTTGTGTAATGGACGAAGTAAAGCCAGATTTAGCTCTTAGACTTGCTGCACTTTTTCATGACATATCAAAAGTTGATACATTATCCATTGGAGAAGATGGAAGGGGACACTTTTACGGTCACGAAATTTTAGGGGCAGATTTAGTTTCTGAAATTTTAAAAAGATTAAGGGTTTCTAATAAAATTATAGATAAAGTTAAAATTTTAATTTTAGACCACATGAAGGTCCATAGCGAAATGACAGATAAGGCACTGAGAAAGCAAATAAAAAGAGTGGGAAGAGAAAATGTATTAGATCTCTATGACTTACTTATAGCCGACTGCAAGTGCACAAGAATAGATCGCGATGCAAGCTTTATTATAAATAGGAAAAATAGGGTAAAAGAATTATTAGACGAAAAAGAGATGAAAACTGAAAAGTTTTTAGAAATAGATGGAAATGACATAAAAGCTTTGGGTTTTAATGAGGGAAAGATTATTGGAAAAATTTTAAAAGATCTTGAAAATTTAGTTTTAGATGACCCAGAGAAAAACAAAAAAGATTACTTACTAGAATATATAAATAAAAATTACAGGTGATAAAATGACAAGATTATTTGGAACAGATGGAGTTCGTGGCATTGCCAATCAAAAATTAACTCCAAAATTATGTTACGATATTGGAAGAGCAGCAGCTTTTGTCCTTACAAAAAATAAAAAGGGAAAAGTTTTAGTTGGAAGAGATACAAGACTTTCAGGAGATTTGGTAGAATCTTCTCTAATTGCAGGTTTTATGAGCATTGGTCTTGATGTAGATGTGGCTGGAGTAATTCCTACACCAGGAGTTGCATACTTAACAAGAACTGGGGACTATCTTTGCGGTGTTTCAATTTCTGCATCACATAATCCCTTTGAATATAATGGCATAAAGTTTTTCTCAAGTGATGGACTTAAACTTGATGACAAGGTTGAAGATGACATTGAAGAAAAAGTTCTTTCCACTACAAAAATTTATAAAGATGTAATAGGTGATGAACTTGGAAGAATAAATAGATCTAATAAGTTCACTGAAAAATATATTTCTTACTTAAAGGGTTTAACAGATGAGAGGTTTGATGGCCTTGAAGTTGCTATCGATGCAGGTAATGGAGCTCAATCCTTTATTGCTGAAGAAGTTTTAAGGTCATATGGGGCAAGTGTAAAAATTATAAATAATGAGCCAAATGGCAAAAATATAAATGACAATTGTGGTTCTACAAATCCAAAATTAATTGAAGAACTTGTAAAAAAAGAAAAATCAAATATTGGCATGAGTTTTGACGGTGATGCCGATAGAATTATTGCCGTTGACGAAATGGGTAAAGTTGTAGATGGAGATCACATCTTGGCAATTGTTGCAACTTATTTAAAAGAAAATAATAAACTTAAAAATAATGCAGCTGTTGGTACTATTATGTCAAATATGGGACTAAAAAAATATCTTGAAACAATAGATGTTGATTTTATAGAAACAAAAGTTGGAGATAGGTATATTTTGGAAAAGATGTTAAAGGATGATTATGTAATTGGAGCAGAACAATCTGGTCATGTAATTTTCCTTGACTATAATACTACTGGAGATGGACTTGCAACAGGAATACATCTATTAGAAATTATGAAAAAAACTGGCAAAAAATTATCAGAATTAAATGGACTTATGAAGGATTATCCTCAAGTTTTAAAAAATGCAAGTGTTCGTGATGATTTAAAAAATAGATATGATGAATTTCCTGATGTAATAAAGGCAATAAAGGAAGTTGAAGAAGATTATCATGGTAGAGGAAGAGTTGTTATTAGACCTTCTGGAACAGAGGCTCTTGTTCGCGTTATGATAGAAGGCGAAGACACTTATAAACTTTCACAAGATGCTGATAAAATAGTAAAAATTATTGAAGAGAAATTGAATTAGGAGCATATAATGTACAAAATAATATCAGATACAAGTTGTGATTTATCAAAAGAAGAAATAAAAGAATTGGGAATTGAATATGTACCCTTTAAAATTTCCATTGATGGCGTTGAGTATGAAGATGATGACAATTTAAACATGGAAGACTATTTGGATAAAATGGAAAAGACAGAAAATGCAATAAAGACAGCTTGTCCATCTCCCTATGACTATTTAAAAATTATTGAAGAAAATTCTGACAAAGACCTTTATATTCTTACAATTTCCTCAAAATTATCTGGATCTTACAATTCTGCCAAAATTGCAGAACAGGAAGCGATGGAAAAGTTTAAGGACATAAAAATTCATGTAATCGACACAAAGGCTGCTTCAGCTGGGCATACAAGAGTAGTTTTAAAACTTTTAGATTTAGTTAAGGATAAAAGTTTTGAAGAAGTTGTGCCTGCCATCGAAAGTGAAGTCAACAATTCTACAACTATGTTTGTACTTGAAAGCATGAAAAATTTAATAAAAAACGGAAGAATAAAAAAGTCTGCTGGCCTCATTGCCAATGTCTTAAATATTAGACCTATTATGATTTCTAAGGATGGAGATATTGAACTATTTGAAATCAATCGAGGTATAAAAAAATCTCTTGATAAGATGATTAAGGCAATTGGAAGTGAATGCAAAGCAGGCGCCCCAAATCTTATTACAATTTCCTATGTCAAAAACAAAGAGCGTGCAGAGCAAATTAAAGATAAAATTGAAGAACTATACCAAGGTGCAATAGTTCACGTGAGACATACTAATGGTCTTTCCTCTGGATACGCAGACATTGGAGGTATTGTCATAGGTTTTTGAGGTGAATTATGAGAAGAAGCGAAAATGAAAAAAGTTTTGAAGAAAAAATTAATACTGCTTTTAGAGAAGAAAATTTTAAAGAAATAGGCGATTTAATAGGCGAGGGGATTGATACTGCTATTGATGTCACTAAGTCCTCTCTTAACAAATTTATAAATAAAAACAAGAGAAATTTGCCCTATAGTGTGCAAAATGACGACAGAATAATAAACCAAAACCCAAAAACTGTTAAAAGAGTGAAGACTTGGGGCTTTGTCGCAAAAGTCTCAATAGTGGGACATCTTTTTGCTTTATTTGGTTTTCTCATGGATATGTTTGATACTTACGGGTCTGTAAGAGAAGATCTCCCAGCTTTAATTTTCTGGGTAATACCAGCCCTTATAATTTCTTTTTATGCAAATTACAGAGTAAAAAAAGCTAAAGACCAAATAATTAGGTTTAGAAAGTACAATCGTGAAATTGGAAATAATACAGTAATTCCAACAGCAGACCTTGCTGCAATAACTGCAAAGCCTATAGATTTTACAATAAATGATATCTTAAACATGATTGAAAAGGACTATTACAGACAAGCTCGAATTGTGGAAAATGGCGAACTTTTTATACTAGATTCAAAAACTTATAAGCTCTACAAGGAAGAAATGCTTCGCGATCCCAAAGAAAGGTATGAGGAGCTTGAAGAAAAGGAAAATAATGCTCTTTTAGAAGATTATTTATCTAAGGCCAAAAAAGATGTCACAACTTTAACAGAAATGCTTCCAAAACTTAAAGAGCCAATGAAGGGAAAAATTACTGAATTTTTACAAATAGTTGGAAAAATTTTTGAACTTTTAAAAGAAAATCCAAATACAGCAAAGGATTTAGATAAGGTTATAAATTTTTACTTGCCAACTACAGTAAAGCTCATGGATAATTACATCCAGCTTAGTGAAAAACCAACAGATTCAGTAAAATCATCTTTAAAATCTATGGAGCAAACTATGGATTTAGTAAATGATGGATTTATGAAAATGTTAGATAATATTTACCAAGAAAAAATCATGGACCTTTCAAGTGACATGAGCGTTTTAAAATCAATGCTTAGACAAGAAGGACTTTTAGACCAAGATGACTTTAATTTAGGAGGAAAATAAAATGGATAAAGAAATAAAATTATCCCTAACAGACGATTTCGAGGATCTAAATAAAGATAATGAATTACATGAAATAAAATTAATTGACGAAAAAAATGAAGTGAAATTAAGTCCTGAAGAAGAAAAACAAGTTGAAGAATTTGCCAAGACTATTGATATAACAAATTCAAATATAGTATTACAATATGGTATTGGTGCACAAAGAAAGATTTCTAATTTTTCAGAAAAAACTCTTGAAAGTGTTAAGACTAAAGACCTTGGCGAAGTTGGAAATTTATTATCTGGAGTTGTAAATGAACTTAAAAGCTTTGATATAGATGAAGAGGACAACAAATTAGTTGGATTTTTCAAAAAACAATTAAATGGAATAACTTCTCTTAAAACAAAATATGATTCTGCAGAAAAAAATGTCAACAATATTATAAAAACTCTAGAAGATCATCAAGTAACTTTGATGAAAGATATCGCCATGCTTGACCAAATGTATGAACTAAATGAAAATTATTACAAGGAACTTAGCATGTACATACTTGCGGGTAGAAAAAAATTGGAAGAAGCCACAAGGGTTGAACTTCCAAAACTTCAAGCAAAGGCACAGGAGACAAACTTACCTGTAGATGCACAAGTTGCCAATGATTATGTAAATATGATTAGTAGGTTTGAAAAGAAACTTCACGATTTAGATTTAACTAGAATGGTTTCTATTCAAATGGCTCCACAAATTAGAATGGTGCAATCATCAAATACAGTTATGGTTGAAAAAATCCAATCCACAATTGTAAATACCATTCCACTTTGGAAGTCTCAAATGGTAATTGCCCTAGGTGCAAATCACTCAAGGGAAGCAGCCAAGAGCACCAAGGAAGTAACTGATTTAACTAATAAACTTTTGAAGAAAAATGCAGAGACTCTAAAGCAAACTACAGTTGATACTGCAAGACTTTCTGAAAGGGGAATAGTTGATATCGACACAATTAAGCACACAAATGATCAACTTATATCAGCTCTAAATGAAGTTCGTCAAATTCAAATTGAAGGACACAAGAAGCGTGAAGAAGCATCACTTGAACTAAGAAGGATTGAAGAAAACTTAAAGTCTTCACTAATAGAAATTGCAAATAAATAATTTAAAATTTAAAAAACTTAATAAAATGACAAAAGCCGAGAAGATATCTTCTCGGCAATTTTTTTGTCATAAAATATTTTTTATATTCTAAAATTTATCTAAAGCTAATTTTTCCTTCTTCAATTGAATCAATAATGGCAAGGGAAAGTAAATCATAGCCCATATCCCTAATAATTTTTCCACCATCTTGGAAGCCCTTTTCAATGGCAACAGATACTCCGGATATAGTTGCTCCTGCTTGATTTGCAACATCAATTAGTCCCTTTAGGGCATTTCCTTCAGCCAAAAAATCGTCGATTATAAGCAAGTTGTCTTCAGGAGACAAAAATCTTTTGGAAACTGTAATTGTATAATTTTTCTTAGTGGTAAAGGATTCAACTTTTGATTCATAGACATCATCGCCTATGTTTAAGGTCTTTTGCTTTTTACAAAAGACTACCATGGCATCGTCAAAATGTTTTGATGCAACAGTGGCAAGGGCAATGCCGCTTGCTTCAATTGTTAGTATTTTATTTATTTTTTTATCTTTAAAATAGGATGCCATTTCTTCAGCAAGCTTATCTAAAAATTTTATGTCAAGTTGGTGATTTAAAAATGAATCTACCTTTACAATATTTCCATCTAAAATTCTTCCGTCTTTAATAATTCTATCTTCTAATAATTTCATTTTACACCTCTCGATTTATTTTAAGGCATTAGGATAAACTAATCAAGACCAGTAATTATTTATTAAAAAAATATCTACTGTGGTATAATAAAGACATGAAGTACATATTTTTATTATTAGTTTTATTGACGGCATGCGCAAAGGATACTCTCATTGATTCAGCTTCTGCAAATAATATAAGTGCAGAAATTATTTCGCAGGACAAAAAATTTGGATATGATTTAAAAATTAAATCTGAAGGAAATGAATTTATAATTGATGTTGAGGACCTTAAACCCTGGAAAGTTGATTTTTGTAATGTAGATGGAGGTGAAATGGAACTTGCCCTTGGTGTATATAAAAAGACGCCCTTTGATCCAAAATACGATAGGAGATGTTTTTTATATAATATTGATTTTAAAAACAAGAAGTTAAAACCAAAGCTAAGAATTTCAAGATTATATAATCCTATTATGGATTTTAATTTGTGTGATATTGATGGAGACTCTTACGACGAAATTATTTCCATTGAAAAAAATATTGATGGCAATTTTTTGTTTGGAGTCTATGACTGGACTAACTTTGCCTTTCAAAGAAATCATGGCAGCCTTATTTTAAAAGAAGAGCCAAAGTTTTTAGATAAGGAGAAAAAAGTTGAAATAGCTGGTAGCGAGAGAGAATTATATTTAGAAGGAGATGAAATTAAATGGAAGTAAGGAAAAAAATACTTATTGCTTCACTTATAGGGCTTTCACTTCTAACTGCTTGTAAAAAAGATAAAGTAGAAGAAAGTCCAAAGGAAGAAGCAAAAATTGAAATTAAGGACACAAAGTTTTTAGATGAAATGGAAAATAAAACTACCTATATTGACTACAAGCTTTCTCAGTTTACACCAAGTGTGAAAGATTATAAAGTAGCTGAAGATTTTTCCAATGTAGTTAATTTTTCTAAATTTGGAAATTTTACAGATAAGCAAAAAGAAATGCTTTTAAAAAATGGCTTTGTAATTACTAAGCCAAAAAACTTAGAAGATAATGAATACATGGAAGAGCCTTGGAACTATGAATTTGACCAAATTCACCAAATTTATGAAGACAACGAGTATAAAAACTTAGCAAGTTTTGTGACAACTGATTCAGTAACTCACATCTTCCACATTTTTTATGATGGATTTTTGAGAAATTTGGAAAAAGATGAGCTATATCCAAAATCTATTGACTTAAATAAAAAATTGCTTGCTGAAAACATAAGTCTTTATGATGACTTACAAAATGAAAGATTAAAAGACCTACAAATAAAAAATATTGCCTTTATAGCAAGTGGACTAAAACTCTTGGGAATTGAGCCAGAAAATTTGCCTGAAGAAGCAAAGAAAATTTATGAAGAAGAGATAAAAAAGGCAAGCTCAGAAGAAATTGTTTCCTCAGCTATAAGTGGAAGAGATGTGGATTTTTCACAACTTAAACCAAGAGGACACTACACAAGAAGCGAAGAATTAAAAAAATATTTTAAAGGCACAATGTATTTTGGCCAAGTTGGACTATTTATTGATAAGGATGATAAGCCTGATGAAGACAGTATTTTGCAAGGACTACTTTTAACTCACTCAATTTATAAAAATCCTGAAATTCTAAAGACTTGGGAAGATTTAGTTGAGCCAATTGACTTTTTAGTAGAATCTGCTGACGACCTTTCTATTAGAGAGTATGCAAGGACACTTTATGGAATTTATGGAAAAGATTTTGACATTAATAAGTTAGATGATGAGAAAAATTTAAAAAATGTCTATGTAGTTTTGAAAAAATATCCAGACCCACAAGTTGCTGGATTTATGGGTAAGTCCTTTAGATTTATGCCACAAAGAGCTGTTATGGATAGCGTCCTTATGCAAAATGTAGTTGACATAGCAAGGGATGACAAGCCATCTGATAGACCAATATATTCTGGACTTGATTTAATGACCGCCTTTGGTAATGAAAAGGCATTGGAAATTCAAAAGGAAGATCCTTATAATTCTCACTGGGATAAATATGAAGAGAGAACTGACGAAAATATTTCTACTGTTAAAAAAATGAAAGATCTTGACTGGCAAAAAAATATGTATCGTGGCTGGCTATGGATGCTAAAGTCCTATGACCAAAAATTTGGCGAAGGCTATCCAATGTTTATGAGAAATGATGCCTGGGAAAGAAAGGATTTAGTTTCTGCTCTTGGATCCTTTGCAGAATTAAAACATGACACTGTCCTTTATGGAAAAGCAGTCATGGCAGAAATGGGTGGCGGAGGAGATATAGAAATTCCAAAATCCTATGTTGAACCAAATGTTGAGCTATACGAAAAATTAAATTGGTTACTTGAATTTACAAAGGTCAATTTAAAAAATCGTGACATGCTAAGCTCCAAGTATGAAGAAAAAATAAATAAGTTCCAAGCTATGGTAGTGAAGTTTAGAGACCTTTCTATAAAGGAACTTCAAAATGAGCCACTTTCAGATGATGAAATATTCGACTTGTTATGTATTGGTGGAGAAATGGAAATGTTAATGGTTGACTTCGTGGAGTCTTCTGACGAAAATCAAATTTCTAATTGGTATGAAATTGAGAATGCCACTGACAGGAGGATGCCAGTAGTAGTTGACTTAATGAGAGTTGTAGAAAATAGCGTAGGTCTTCCTAAGGATGAAATTTTTAGCATAGGAACTGGAAAACCAATGGAAATTTTTGTAATTTATCCTCATGAGGGAAAACTTTACATGGGTAGAGGAGCAACTTTCTCTTACTACGAATTTTTAAATAAAGAAAGATTAACTGACGAAGATTGGCAAAAAATGGTATATGACAATGCCACTGATTTTCCAACTTGGTATAAGGATCTTGTAACTGAAGAAAAGGAAGATTTTGAATTTAATTACTAAGATATTAGAAAAAGTAAATAAAAAACATTAAAAGAGGGCGAGTCCCTCTTTTTTCTTGCAAAATTTTAAATTTGATTTTAACATGTGTTATAATGTTTTGAGGTGATAATATGCTTTTAGAATTAGTTGAAAAGAGAAGAAGTATAAGAAAATTTACTGACGAAAAAGTTTCTGATGAAGATTTAAAGGAAATTTTAACTATTGCACTTCATGCCCCAACGGCAAAAAATAGAAATCCAGTGAGATACATTGTAATTAGAGATAAAAAAAGACTTGCTGAATTATCTCGCTATAAAATAAATGGAGCAGGCTTTTTAGCTGGAGCTGACCTTGCCCTTGCTGTGGTAACAGACACAGAAATTGCACCAAATACCAACCACCAAGATACATCTATATCTGCAACTTTTATTTTACTTGCCGCAGCTGACTTAGATCTTGGTGCAACTTGGGCGAATGTAGTTGATGCAAGGCATGAATCTGGAATTTCTGCTCAAGAATTTTTGCACAAGTTTTTTGATTTAGAAGACAAATTTGATGTGGAATGCATAATTGGAATAGGTCATCCTGCAGAAGAAAAATCAGAAAAAATTCCCTTTGAATATTCTGAAAATGTATTTGAGGATTTACATGATAAGCTTAAATAATTTAGAAGAAACGGAAAAATTTGGAAGGTTTTTAGGCGAAAATCTAAAGCCAGGAGATGTACTTTGCCTTAACGGAGACTTGGGAGCAGGCAAGACAACTTTAACAAAAAGCATTGCCCTTGGACTTGGCATTGAAGATTATGTTACAAGTCCAACTTTTACCATAGTTAATGAATATTACGGCAAGACAAATTTATATCACATTGACACCTATCGCCTTGACGACAAAGTTGATGTGGCTTATCTTGGTTTTGATGAATATTTTTATTCTGATGGAGTGACAATTGTTGAGTGGGCAGATAAAATTAAAGAGGCTCTTCCAGAAGAATACATTGAGATAAATATTTCATCAAGGGGAGATAATAGAGAACTTGAAATTAATTTTATTGGCAATAGATTTGAAAAACTGAAGGAGAAAATAAATGAAAGTTTTGGGAATTGACACTTCTACAAAAACAACGGCTATTGGACTTATTGAAGACGATGAAGTCCTTTGCGATTACAATCTGACAGGACGTGTAGCTCATTCAGAATCTGTTACAGATATGATTCATGAAATTTTTAAAAAATTTGAATTTGGCTTAGAAGACATAGATTTAATTGCAGTTGGCATAGGACCAGGATCTTTTACAGGACTTCGTATTGGCATAACAATTGCAAAGGTCATGGCTTTTGCCCTCGATCTAAATGTAATTGGAGTTTCATCTCTTGTTGCAAATTCTATGTCTGATTATGGTCTTGTTTCTACAATAGTTGATGCAAGACGTGGCAATGTCTATGCATCAATAATAAAAAATTCTGATGAGCCAGAAATTTTATTTGAAGATAAAATTTTACCCTTTGAAAAATTCAAGGACGAAGTAAAAAAATATGATGATATAACTATTGCAGGACTTGATGGAGCTAAATTTATTGGAGAAATTGAAAATGGCAAATTATCAAAAAATAAAACAATGAGAGGCTCAAATATTGCAAGGCTTGGTCTAATAGATTACAAGAAAAATGGTCCCATGGACGCCTTTAATTTAGTGCCAAATTATTTAAAAATTTCTCAGGCAGAAGCACAATATGAAAAGAATAACGAGACTAGCAAATAAAAATGATGTAGATGGAATTTATGAAATTGAAGCAGCAAACTTTGAATTTCCTTGGTCAAAAAATTCCATAGAAAATTCCATTATTAATGATGACTTGCAAGACATAGTAATTACTGAAGTTGATGGAAGTCTTGTAGGCTACATTTCTTATATGATAGTTTTTGATGAGATTCACATAGCAAATGTTGCAGTAAAAAGTGAATTTCGTGGGCAAAAAATTTCTCTTGATCTTTTTGATTTTTTGACAAAAAAAGCAGATGAGGAAAAATTGAAAATAACTTTAGAAGTTGCTGAGAAAAATAAAATTGCAATTAATTTATATAGAAAATATAATTTTAAAATCTCAGGAATGAGAAAAAATTATTACGGCATTGACAGAGATGCCTATATAATGTGGAGGGAGTGAAAAGATGAAAGTTTTGGCAGTGGAATCATCCTGTGATGAAACTTCAGTTGCTGTTGTTGAAAATGGTCGAGAAGTTTATTCAAATGTAATTGCATCACAAATTGACACTCACAAAAAATTTGGCGGTGTTGTGCCTGAAATTGCATCGAGACAACACGTTGAGGCTATAAATACAGTTTTAAAGGAAGGCCTTGACCAGGCAGGAGTAAAATTAAGTGATATAGATATTATTGCAGCTACAAAGGGACCAGGACTTATTGGTGCACTTTTAGTTGGACTTAGTGCAGGAAAGGCTCTTGCACTTTCTACAGGCAAGCCCTTTGTTGGAGTAAATCACATAGTTGGTCATGTTTGTGCAAATTATATTTCCTTTAAAGATTTAGAGCCACCCTTTATTGGACTAATTATTTCTGGTGGTCATACTTATTTAATTGAAGTAAAGGATTATGTTGACTTTACCCTTCATGGTAGGACTGTTGACGATGCAGTTGGTGAAGCTTTTGATAAGGTTGCAAGGTCCCTTGGTCTATCCTATCCAGGTGGACCAGTAGTTGATGCTTTAGCAAAAAAAGGAAAGGAAACAATTGAATTTCCAAGAGTAATGATAAAAGAAGATAATTATAATTTTTCTTTCAGCGGACTTAAAACTGCAGTTTTAAATTATTTAAACAGCACAAGACTTCGTGGCGAAGAAATTGTCACAGAAGATGTGTGCAAATCCTTCCAAGAGGCAGTTGTTGATGTCCTTCTTGAAAAATCCTTTAGACTTGCAAGAGAAAAAAATATGGATAAAATTGTTCTTTGTGGCGGGGTTTCTGCAAATTCAAGAATTAGAGAGGCCTTTGAAGAAAGGGGATCTAAAGAAAATATAAAAATTTTCTATCCTGAACTTAAACTTTGCACAGATAATGCAGCCATGATTGCATCAGCTGCCTATTACGAATATAGGGCAGGAAAAGTTGACGAAGAAAATTTTGCAAATCCAAATTTAGGCTTAAAGTAAATTTCAAAAAAATAAAAAGTGCATCCCTGCACCTTTTATAAATTATTTATAAATTTTAAAATTTCCATCTTAGAAATATCATTTTCAAAAACTTCTAAGTGGTCAATGCCCATGATGTCGTGGGCATTTTTTATGCCCTCTTGTACAAGTTTTTCAACAGAATAAAGTTCTCCAAAGTCTGAATTTTTTGAAGAGATGAAGAATAAATTGCAAATGTTATTTACGTTTCTCTTGTAACTTTCTCCAGGGATTTTTTTATAGTTTTCAAAAACTGAAATGCCTACATTTTTTAAATTAAATCTAAGATCTGCATACTTTTCCTCAAGATTAAATAATTTAATTAGCTCAAAGAAAAAGTCCTCGCCATTTAAGGCCTTAAATACATTTCCGACGAAAATAGAATTTTTATTAGGATTTAAAATTTTTAAAATTACTTTATTGTCAACAACTTTTGCAGAAATGCCAGACTTTACTTTAAAAATGAAAAAGTCCTTGTCTTGCAAATTTTCTTTTAGCTTATTTATAAAAGAATCGTCAGAAAACTCTAAACTTACAAATAAAATTGATGAATCAGTGGTTTTTCCTTCAATTTCCTTGTAAATATTTTGAGAAGTAAAATTATTTTTTGAATAATAAGTATTTAATATTTTTTCAGGAATCTTTGTAGTATTTCCGAGTGCCAAATTTGACAAATAAGTTGGCGATTCAATGGAAATAATATCCTTTAAGTCAGTTAAAACTTCCTCGATTTGCTCGTTTTTTTCAAAAGTTAATTTGTCTACATAATTTTCATGAGAGCTGAAGTCTATAAATTTATAATCGTCATAAAAATTTACGCCAGCATTTTTTAAATAATCCCTTAAAAATTTGTAAATTACATTTGCATCAAGGTCAAAATAAGATTCTGAACCTATATAATCAATTAAAGCTTCTCTTAACTCAAAGGCAGGGGAAGTAGATTTTAAATTGTAAATGCTAGATAAATAATAAAATAAATTTGAGTTTAAAAAGTCAGTGAACAAAAAATATTGTTCAAGGGAATTTTTTTCGTCAAAGTCCATGGGAGATAAAAGGAGTTTATATAATTTCTTTTTGCTGCTCTCATCTACTTCACTAACTTTAGAAAATTGATTTAAAGATAAATCCAAGATTATTGGATTTTCTTTTTTTGCCATTTTTTCAGAGATTTTATTTAATTCATCTTCATCTAAAATATTTTTTAGCATTTCATAGGTGTTTTTAAAATTAAATTCTGAAAATCTATTATCAAAGGTCTCGTAATTATTTTCATTTTCACTAATTTTTATAAATTCGTTAAAGTTTTTCGTGTAAATATTTATATTAATTGGATCTAAATTTGCGTGATTTATTAGGGCATAGGCAAGGGATAAATTTCCAAATCCATCGCCAAGTAAGTAAGCTTTTGAGTTTTCGTCACGATTAGGCATTAAAATTTTAACTTCATCGTCAGAAACTTTTTTTGCAGCAAAAATGGCAGCAGAAATTGTTGCAGCTGCAATAGCTAATTTTTTGATGTCATCTTTTCTTGACATAATCTCACCTCGATTTAGTTTTACCCAATTTTTACAAGACTTAATTCAATTTGTTAAATTGTTTTATTACAAGTATAATAAGGAATGGAGGGATTAACTTGAAAAATTATAAATTAATCGAAGAAAAATATATAGACGAAGTTGCATCAAATTGCAAAGTCTATTCTCATATAAAAACTGGCGCAAAAGTTTTAACACTAGAAAATAATGACGAAAACAAGGCCTTTGGCATTGGCTTTAGAACTCCACCTGAAAAGGGCAATGGAGTTTGCCATATTGTTGAGCACTGTGTACTTTCTGGCTCACGAAAATATAAAACTAAGGAACCCTTTATGGATTTAATTAAGTCATCACTGCAAACTTTTTTAAATGCCATGACTTTTCCAGACAAGACTATTTATCCAATATCAAGTCGAAATGAAAAGGACTTTTACAACTTAATGGATGTCTATTTAGATGCAGTTTTTTATCCAAGTATTTATGAAGAAGAAAAAATATTTCTTCAAGAAGGTTGGCATTACGATTTAAAAAATGAGGATGACGAATTAAAATACAATGGCGTTGTCTACAATGAAATGAAGGGAGTTTATTCTTCTTCAGAAAATATTGTCTCTGATGCCATGATTTTTAATCTTCATGAAAACTCATCTTATGGAGTTGATTCTGGTGGAGATCCAAAATTAATTCCAAGTTTATCCTATGAAGAATTTAAAAATTATCACAAAACTTATTATCATCCATCAAATTCTTACATCTATCTCTACGGAAATCAAAATATGGAAGAAGCTCTAGATTTTATAGATAAAAATTATTTAGCTGACTTTGATAGACAAGAAATTAATTCAAAAATAATTTTAAATGATGAAATTAAAGAAACTAAAAATGTTGAAATTACTTTTTCTGCTTCAAAGGAAGAAATGAAGGAAAAAATAGATTATTTATCTAAGGGTTGGACTATTGGCTATGCAGATTCAAAGATGGATGTATTTATGCGTGATCTATTAGCTGAACTTTTAATTGATGCACAGGCTGGACCACTTAAAAAGGCAATTCTTGAAGCAGGACTTGCTGAAGATGTCTATTCAGAAACTTCATCTTCACTACCGCTAGACCTTTCTATCGTCTTAAAAAATACTGACGCAGATAAAAAAGATGAATTTTTAAAAATTTTAGATAAAACTTTAAGAGACTTAGTAAAAAATGGAATCGATAGAGATTTACTTGAAGCAACTCTAAATAAATTTGAATTTATTTTTAGAGAAGGTGGCGGCACACAAAAGGCAATTATTTATTATATAAGAGCCCTAAATTCATGGCTTTATGACGAATCTCCACTTGATGCACTTTATTACAACGATGTTTTAAGTGAAGTTAAGGAAAAAATTGATGAAAATTTTGTAGAAAATTATATTAAAGAAAAATTAATTGATAATAATTATTCTGTAAACTTATCTGCAAGACCTCTTCTTGATAAAAATGCAAAGGAAGAAAAAGAATTAAGAGAAGAATTAAGAGTCTTAAAGGGAAAAATGTCTAAGGAAGAAAGAGAAGAAATAATTAAAAAAAGTCTTGAACTGGAAAAATATCAAAGCCAAGAAGATTCTCTTGAAGCAAAAAAAACTATACCTTCTCTTGAACTTTCTGATATAGAAAAAAAGGTTACAGACTATGAATTGGAAAAGGATAAAATTGGAGATGTCCTTTACCTAAAGTCTAATCAAGAGACAAATGGCATAGTCTACACGACAATTTCTCACGACATATCTTTTATTGAAAAAAAAGAAATTGAGACAATGTCCCTTCTTCTTTCACTAATTGGACTTCTTGACACAAAAAATTATTCCTATGAAGAATTAAATAACGAAATTTATAAGGCTACTGGCGGAATTACTTTTAATCCAACTCTTTATGTTGATTCAAAGGATAAGGAAAAATATTCACTTAGAATGAATGTGAAAATGAAATCCACTGCAGAAAACCTAAAAAGAGGCTTAGAAATAGTTGATGAAATTATGTATAATTCTCTTCTCGATTCAAAGAAAAGAGTTAAAGAACTTTTAAATATTTTAAAATCAAGAGTTGAGTCCACAATGTTACAAAATGGACATCAATTTATAATTTCAATTTTAAAATCCTACTATTCTAAAGTTGCTGTCCTTCAATCTCAGCTTGGTGGACTAGATTATTATGAATTTATGATAGATTTAGTGGAAAACTTTGAAGATAAATGGGAAGACTTTGAGAAAGCAGCAGAAAAAATTTATGAAAAATTATTTGTAAGGGATAATTTAATTATTTCAACAACAGGAAATATTTCTGATTTAAATAATATTAAGGATGAATTTGAAAATTATATAGAAAAATTAGAAGTTAAAAATATAAAAAGAAGTGCTTATGAATTTTCTAGTGACAATAAAAATGAAGGGCTTTACACTACTTCAAATGTAGTTTATGTTTCTAAGGGATATGACCTTGAAAAACTTGGCATAAAATATACAGGAGACCTTACAGTTCTTGCAAATATTTTAAATTCATCTTATCTTCACAATGAAATAAGAGCCAAGGGTGGTGCCTACGGTGCAGGAATTACTATTGGAAGAAATGGTGACATGGCAACTTATTCTTACAGGGATCCAAATTTAAAAAATACTGTTGATGTTTATGACAATATTGGAAATTTTGTTGAAAATTTAAAAATTTCCGATAAAGATTTAAAGGACTTTATTATTGGATCTATGAATGCCTTTGATCCACTTTTATCGCCAGAACAAATTGGAGATATTAATTTATCAAGATTTATAACTGGACTTACAGCAGAAGATATAGAAAAATCAAAAAAAGAAGCCTTGGAAACTAAGGTGGAAAAATTAAATTCTTATGGAAAAGTATTTGATGAGGCCATGAAGAAAAATTATTTAGCAGCCTTTGGCAGTGAAAGTATAATTAGAGAAGATGCAAGTCTATTTAAAGAAATCAAATCAATTAAATAGTTGGAGGTTTTTTATTATTAATTATCATGAAATACTAGAAAAAGTTGAAAAATTAATGAAAGAAGCCTCAAAAATTTTCTTTGACCTGGATCCAAAAAATAATTTTGAGATGAAAGGCAGAAATGATTATGTTACAGAAGTTGATTTTAAGGTTCAAGAATTTTTAGAGGAAAATCTTTTAAAATTAATAAGTGGCTCCAACCTCTTGGCAGAAGAAAAGGACAAGTCTAAAGAAGATTTAAGGGATTACACTTGGGTTTTAGATCCAGTTGATGGCACAACAAATTTAGTTCATGGCTTTAATCACTCCGTGATAAGCCTTGCTCTTTTAGAAAAATCTGAAATTGTTCTTGGAGCAATTTACGATCCCTTTAGAGATGAATTTTTCTCTGCAATAAAAAATGAAGGGGCAAAATTAAATGGACGTAACATAAGTGTTTCTCCTGACAAAAAATTTTCTGATACCCTAATTGGAGCAGGTACAGGTGGTGGAAGAGTTAATCGTTCAGATGAAACTTTTGAGATCTTAAGATTTATCTTTGACAATACCAATGGATTAAGGAGAATTGGGTCTGCTGCCCTGGAAATGTGTTACGCTTCTTGTGGCAGATATGATGCTTTTATAGATGATGCACTTAATCTTTGGGACTATGCTGCTGGAACTTTAATTGTAAGAGAAGCAGGTGGTCTTGTAATTAATATGCATGGAGAAGAAGTAACATGTGAAAGACAAGGCGGAATAATTTGCGGCAATAAGGCTGCAGTAGAAGAATTGAAAAGATTTATTTATTAGTTTAAACACGGTTTATGCCGTGTTTTTTATTTAAAATTCTAAAATTGGATATAAATAAAATAATAAAATTTACGGATTTTAAAAAATTATTTTACAAAAAATTTACATTTAAAGTTTAAGATGTTGGTGAGGGGATTTATGAGACACGCAATAGTAGATATAGGTTCAAATACAATTAGATTAATTATATTTGATATTAATGAAAACAAAAAAAATTTTAAAAAAGTTTTAAACAAGAAGTACACTGCTGGACTTATTACTTATGTGCATGATGGCGAACTTTCTGGCAAGGGAATAAAAAAACTTATTAAGACCCTTTCTAGTATAAAAAACATTGTTATTGAATTAAATGTTGATACTTTTTCGCCCTTTGCAACAGCGTCACTAAGAAATTTAGAAAATACAGAAGAAGTGCTAGAAGAAGTAAAAAAGGATCTTGACATCGATATTGATGTATTAGAACAAGTTGAAGAAGCTTTCCTTGGAAATGTTGGAATTAGAAGTGAGATCAAAGTAGACAGTGGTATATCAGTTGATATTGGTGGTGCCAGTACAGAAGTAGTTTATTTTGAAGAAGATGGGCCTCGCGAATATATTAATTTAAAGACGGGTTCACTTTTACTTTTTGGAGAAAATGTATCGAGAATTTTGCCAAAGAAAAGTGAAATTCGTGCAATTGAAAAATCAGTTATTAGAGAATTAAATTCTTCACATTTTTCAAGCAAAGAAAATAAATTAATTGGCATTGGTGGAACTATAAGAACTACGGGAAAAGTTATAGCAGATTTATGGAATGAAGATGAGAAAAAATTTACTCTTAAAGATATCTACAAACTCTTAAATCTTATTAAGGATAGGAATACTGAGACTATTAGGTCAATTATAAGGACTAATCCTGCTAGAATTCACACAATAATTCCTGGAATTATTATTTTAAAAATTTTAATGGAAAAATTTGGGATAGATGAAATTGAAGTCTCTGATAATGGTCTTAGAGAAGGTTATTTAATTTATAAAGTATTGGAAGGTAATAATGAAATCTTATTTTCAAAATAGAGAATTGTCATGGCTCAGATTTAATGAGAGAGTTTTATTGGAAGCAACTGAAGATTGCGTGCCAGCTCTTGAAAAATTAAAATTTGTAAGTATTTTTGTTTCAAATTTAGACGAATTTTTTATGGTAAGAGTTGGTTCTCTTCATGATCTTTCTTCTCTAAAAAAAGAAGTCAAGGATAATAAAACTGGCATGAATGCAGAAGAGCAAATTAGTGCAATTTTAAAAGCATTGCCAGAAATGTATAGGGAAAAAGACGAAATATTTAAAAAAGTAAGTGAAGAGTTAGAAAATTCTAATATTAAAAAACTAAATTACAGCGATTTAAATTTGGAACAAAAAAAATTTGTGGAAGATTTTTACATGAAGAGAATTGACCAATTGGTTTCTCCTCAAATTGTAGATATTAATCATCCCTTTCCTTTTTTAGAAAACACAAAATTATATGCTTTTGCACATCTTGAAAAAGATAAAGAAAAAGTATTTGGCATAGTTCCAGTTAGAAATACTTATCCAAAATATTTACTTCTTCCAGGTGAAAAAGTTGAATACATACTGATGGAAGAAATTATTTTAAATCAAATAGATCAAATTTTTAAAGAATATAAAATATTATCAAAAAACATTATAAAAGTTACAAGAAATACTGATTTTGTTGATGATAGAGACACTTGGGAAGAATTTGATGATTATACTGAATACATGAAGAGTATCTTAAAGAAGAGAAAAAGGCTTAATGTAGTTAGACTAGAATCAGAGGGCAAACTTTCTAAACAAGCACTTAACTTTTTACTAGAAAAAATTGAATTAACTCAAGATGCTTATTTTCCTCTTGAGTCACCTCTTAATATGAAATATGTCTTTTCTTTAATTGATGAAATACCAAATGCAATAAAAACTAAACTTCTTTATAGGGATTTAATTCAATATAACCCAGCTGATTTTAGTAAAAGTGTAATTGATGATGTTAGACATAAAGATAGAATTTTATCCTATCCTTATGAGAGCATGGACACCTTTATAAGTCTTTTAAAGGAAGCAGCCAATGATCCAGATTGCAAATCAATAAAAATAACAATTTATAGACTTGCAAAAAATTCTAAAGTTGTAAGATATTTAACAGAAGCTGCACAAAATGGAAAAGAAGTTACAGTTTTTGTTGAACTAAAAGCTAGGTTTGATGAGGAATCTAATATAAATTATGCAAACATACTTTATGAAGAAGGCTGTAACATTATTTATGGCTTTAATAAGTACAAGATGCATTCTAAAATATGCTTAATAACTTTTAGAAATCCAAAGACAGAAAATTTGACTTACATTACACAAATTGGAACTGGAAATTATAATGAGTCAACAGCAAAGCAATACACAGATTTTTCTCTTATGACAGCAAGCCCAGAAATTGGTCTTGATGCCACAGACTTTTTCAAAAATATGTCTATAGGAAATTTAGATGGAAAATATATGCATTTATTGCAATCGCCAACTACTCTAAAAACGGGCTTAATGCATCACTTAGAAAATGAAATTGCCAAGGGAGAAAATGGATATATACTTTGTAAATTTAATTCACTAACTGATAAGGACTTTATAGAAAAATTTATTGAAGCTTCACAAAAGGGAGTAAAGGTTGATTTAATTATAAGAGGAATTTCTTGCCTACTTCCAGGCATAAAAGGTCAAAGTGAAAATATTAGAATTAGATCTATTGTGGGAAGATTTTTGGAACATCCAAGGGTATATGTTTTTGGAAAAGACGATCCAGTAATGTATATTTCCTCTGCAGACTTAATGACTAGAAATACAGAAAATAGAGTGGAAATAGCAACACCAATATTAGATTCAGAAATTAAAGAAAGAATCTTAAAATATTTAGAAGTTCAAATCAAGGACAATGTCAGTGCAAGACTTATGAATAGCAGTGGTGAATACGAAAAGATAAAAAAAGATGAGGAAGAATTTTCATCTCAAAAATATTTTGTAATGGAAGCTGAAGAGAAAAATTTTGCTGCAAAAAGTAAGGTCGAAAAAATAGTTGAAGAAAAAGAAAAAGTTGTAAATAAAGAAAAGAAAGAAGAATCTTTCTTTGGCAAATTATTAAAAATTTTTAAAAAATAAAAATCTATAAATTACTATTGGACTTCTAGGCACATCCTAGAAGTTTTTTTACTAATAATTTACTATCTTTTATAAAACTTTATACATTTCTCTTATACCATTTAGGTATTAGTATTGGAGGCATTTATGAAAAAAATTATTTTAAAGTTAGGACTTATTTCTCTAACATGTATGTCCTTATTTGTACCTGCCTTTGCTGCAGAAACTTATCAAAAAAATGATAGCGACAGAGGATTTGTAAGAGAGCTTTCTTCTTATTCAGTGGGAAGAGCAAATGCAAATGGTGGAGTTGCTGAAATTGTGACTTACAATAAAGATGATAAAGTTTTTTATGTAGTAAGTGGCGTGACACAAAGCATTGACCTTGTAAAAATTAATAGTGATGGAAGTACAGAGTGTAAGAAGAGAATAAATATAGGAGATGTCTTAAAAGGTCAAGATATAAATGTAGGAGATATGACCTCAGTTTCTTATTCCAATGAAAAAAATTTACTTGCAGTTGCAGTTCAAGATAAGGATTATAAAAATAATGGACACATTGTAATCCTAGATAAAGAAGGAAATTATAAAGAATCTTTTGAGTGTGGAGTTCAACCAGACATGGTTACTTTCACAAAAGACGGGAAGTATATTTTATCAGCAGATGAAGGTGAGCCAAGAGAAGGTTATGATAATGGAATTGACCCCAAGGGCAGCGTAACAATTATTAATGTTGAAGATAAAAGCACAAATAAAGTTGAATTTAATATTGATAGAGATGAAGCTTTAAAAAACGGCATTCTTTTAAAGAAAGATTCAAATCCAGCAGAAGACCTTGAGCCAGAATATATTGTTATTTCTGATGATAATAAGACTGCCTTTATTTCACTTCAAGAAAATAATGCCATAGCTTCAATTGATATTGGAAGTGGAAATATTAATTATGTAAAGGGTCTTGGCTTTATTGATCACAGTTTACCTGGTAATGAAATTGATGCAGTTAGAGGAAAGGGTGACAATGCCAAGATTGATATAAAGAGGGACAATTTTTTTGGAACTCCAATGCCAGATGGTATTGCCTTTCTATCAAAGGATGGAAAATATTATATATTAACTGCCAATGAAGGCGATGCAAGGGAATGGGGCGAAAAGAAAAATAAATACGAAAATACAAAATCTAAAAAGTTTGATGAAAAAGCTGACAAGAAAACTGAATACCTTGACAATGATAAGACAGATGGACTAGATGAAAATAAAATTTATCTTCTAGGAGGCAGATCTTTTTCAATTTATGATGCAAGTAATTTGGCAAAAGTTTACAACTCCGGCTCAGATTTTGAAAAAATAACAGCGAGAATTTTCCCTGACTTTTTTAATACAAGTAACGACGAGGACAAGGGTCCAGATGAATTAGATGCAAGATCAAATAAAAAAGGACCTGAAGCTGAAAATATAGCTGTATTAAATATAAAGGATAAGACTTATGCCATAGTTGGTCTTGAAAGAATTTCAGGAATTATGATTTATGATATTACTGATCCAAGTAATCCAGTTTATAAAGATTATTTTAACAACAGAATTTTTATTAAGTCTGTAAATGATAAAGAAGAAATTGGACTTGAAAAAAGAGGAAATATTGGACCAGAAGGCTTATGTGCCATAGAAGCAAAAGACTCTCCAACAGGAAAGCCCATAGTATTAGTAGCAAATGAAGTTTCAGGAACAGTTCAAGTAATTGAATTTAATTATTCTGAAGATGAAAAGAATAGTGAAATTCCTTGGATAGATATAGAAGATAATGCTGAAATAGTTGAAGTAGATGAAAATAATTACGACTCTCTAATACATAGAGATAATATAGAAAAGACTTATCCTGTATTTGTAAATTATTCTGGCAAGGATGAAAAAAATAACAGGGAAAAAGGAATAGAAAATAAAAAGGTGCAAGAAGGAGAAGAAAAGCCTTATAAATTTTATATAGGGAAAAGCTATTATGAAATTTTAAATATGGGCGAAAGTAAAAAAGTGAAAGTTGATGTAGCTCCAATGATTGAAAATAATAGGACTCTTTTACCTATGAGACTTATTGCAGAAATCTTGGGTCTTGATGTCAAGTGGGATGAAGATAAGAGACTTGCAAGCTTTACTAAGGAAGGTAGACTTGTAAAAGTACAAATTGATTCTTCTGAAATAGAAATAAATGGAGTTTGTGAAAAATTATATTCAAAAGTAAAAATCGAAAATAATAGAATACTTCTTCCTATAACAAATATTTCTAAGGCCTTTGGTCTTACAAATGGAAATAAAGAAGATGGAATAGAGCAAAATATTGAATGGGATTCTAGTGAAAGATCAGTAAGTATAAAAAATATTTAACAAAAAATTTAAGAGCTAAAAAAGTTTTTTTACTTTATATTTACTAAAATTTAATATTAAAAATACAGTTTTTCACTACAATTAAGGCAATCCTATTTGTTGCATCCTTTTGTATGAGTGGTTTAATTAGTTTTGAAAAACTATTGACAATTAAAAATAAAATTGTTAATATCTATTTGTATGAGAGCTCATATTTTGAGTGAAAGTGTGCCTAGGGATCCGGGCTTTGCCAAGGACCGAGCGGTACGGGTACTTTTTTAAGTATCACACCTTAGGGAAAAAAGCCCAGAGGGGTAGGTTTTACAAAAATCTGCCTCTTTGGGCTTTATTTTATTTTACTGGAGGAAATTATGAAGACTATTTACCAAGGAAAAACTAAGAATGTTTTAGAAGAAGATGGAAGATGTTACCTTAAATTTAAGGATGATATGACAGGAACTGACGGAGTTTTTGATACTGGTGGAAACCAAGTAGCTGGTAGTGTTGAAGGTGCAGGAAAAGAGTGTTTAAAAGTTACTAAATACTTCTTCGAAAAAATTAACGAAGCTGGAATTAATACTCACTACATTTCTGCAGATGTTGATAATAATTTAATGGAAGTAAAAAGAGCAAAGGTTTTTGGCAAGGGTCTTGAAGTTATTACAAGATTTAAAGCTGTAGGTTCTTTCTACAGAAGATATGGTCTTTATGTTGAAGAAGGTCAAGAACTTCCTGAATATACTGAAATAACTTTAAAAGATGATGGAAGAGACGATCCTCTAATTACAAGAGAAGGTCTTGCTGTTCTAGGTATTCTAAAAACTGAAGAATATGATAAGATTGTTGAAATGAATAAAAAAATTGCTAATGTTGTTAAAGATATTTTAGCTGAAAGTGGACTTGACCTTTACGATATCAAATTTGAATATGGTAAACTTGAAGGTTCTGACGAAATCGTATTAATTGACGAAGTAAGTGGTGGAAACATGAGAGCTTATAAAGATGGCGAATATGTAAAACCACTTGATGTTTCAAAATATTTAAATATTTAAGGAGAAAAAATGAGAGTATCAATTATAATGGGTTCAATTTCTGACAGAGAAATTGCAGATAAAATTGTTGCAAAATTAATGGAATTTGGAATTGAGTATGACGCCAAAGTAATTTCTGCTCACAGAGCCTTAAATCAATTGCAAGATTATGTAAAAAATGCAGAAGATGAAAGCCAAGTTTTCATCTCAATTGCAGGAAAAGCTGCTCACCTTGGTGGTGTAATTGCAGCTCTTACAACTAGACCAGTCATTGGAGTTCCTGTTAAGAGTTCAACTCTTGACGGACTTGATGCACTTCTTTCCACTGTTCAAATGCCAAGCGGAGTACCAGTTGCTACTGTTGCCATAAATGGTGGAGAAAATGCTGCAATTTTAGCAGCAGAAATTTTAGCTGTTTCTGATGATAATTTAAAGGAAAAGTTAAAGAAATTTAGATCTGACATGTCAGAAAAAATTGCAAACACCGATTATGTTTACGAAGGATAAAAGGAGCGGAGATGGCAATTAATTATAAAGACGCAGGCGTAGATGTTGATGCCGGTCAAAGAGAAGTTGAATTAATTAAAAGTATTGTTGCAAAAACTCAGTCAAAGGATGTTTTATCATCCCTTGGCGGTTTTTCAGGTCTATTTAATTTAGATTTAAGTGAAATTAAAAATCCAGTTCTTGTAAGTGGAACTGACGGAGTTGGTACAAAAGTTATTTTGGCTCACAAGTTAAACAAACACGATACTATTGGTATCGACTGCGTTGCAATGTGTGTAAATGACATTTTGTGTCAAGGGGCAAAACCTCTTTTCTTCTTGGACTACATTGCTACTGGCAAATTAGTACCAGAAAAAATGGAAGAAATTGTAAAGGGAGTTGCTGAAGGATGTATTCAGTCTTCTGCTTCACTAATTGGGGGAGAAACTGCTGAAATGCCAGGAGTTTATCAAGAAGATCAGTATGATCTTGCTGGTTTTGCTGTTGGTATTGTTGATAAGGATAAAATTATTGACGGTTCAGACATTAAAGAAGGAGACCTAATTTTTGGACTTTCTTCTAATGGTATTCACTCTAATGGTTATTCTTTAGTTAGAAAAATTGTTTTTGATCACTGCAACTTTGATTTAAGTGAAAAATTTGATGAACTAGCTTGCACTTTAGGTGAAGAACTTTTAAAACCAACAAGAATTTATGTAAAAGAAATTCTTGAACTACTAAAGCTTGTTGACATCAAGGGCATGAGCCATATTACTGGTGGTGGTTTTTACGAAAACATTCCAAGAATGATTCCAGATGGGCTTTGTGCAAAAGTTGACGCATCTGTTGTAGAAACTCCAGAAATTTTTAAACTTCTAAAGAAGTGGGCAGATCTTAAAGATAAAGATATGTATTCTACTTTTAATATGGGAGTTGGACTTACTTTAGTTGTAAAAGAAGAAGATAGAGATAAAGTTACTAATTTCTTTAAAAATAGCGACTTGAAGCTTTATGAGCTTGGAAAAGTTGTAGCTGGAGAAGATAAAATTGAACTTAGCTTCTAAAAATATTGCAGTTTTAATTTCAGGTGGTGGCACAAATCTTCAAGCCATCATTGACAATACAAAAAATAATTATATCAATGGAAATATTAAAATTGTCATTTCTAATAGAGAAGATGCTTATGGGCTTACTCGTGCAAAAAATGCAGGCATAAAGGCTGTAGTAATAAAAGACGACGAAAAACTTATAAGCACTTTATCTGAAAATAAAATAGATTTAATTGTTCTTGCGGGATATTTAAAAATCTTGCCAGAAAAAATTACTAAAATTTATGAAAACAAAATAATAAATATACATCCATCTTTAATCCCTGCCTTTTGTGGCAGGGGTTATTATGGATTAAAAGTACATGAGGCCGTCATCAAAAAAGGTGTAAAATACACTGGTGCCACTACTCATTTTGTAAATGAGGGTGCAGATGAGGGTCCTATTATCATGCAAAAGATTACTGAAGTGGGAGATGAAACTCCTGAAGAACTTCAAAAAAAAGTTTTAAAGATTGAGCATGAAATTTTGCCTCTTTCTGTAAAATATTTTTGTGAAGATAAATTAAAAGTCCTTAATGGAAAAGTTGTGATCGGAGGTTAGTATGAGAGCACTTATTTCAGTTTTTGACAAAGAAGGAATTGTAGATTTTGCAAAGGAACTTGCAAATAGAAATTGGGAAATCATTTCTACTGGCGGAACTTTTAAAAAATTAAAAGATGCAGGAATTGATGTAATTTCTGTGGATTCTGTAACAGGTTTTCCAGAAATTTTAGATGGAAGAGTTAAAACCCTAAATCCAAAAATTCACGGTGGCATTTTAGCCAGACGCGACATAAAAGAACACATGGAAACTTTAAAGGATGAGGGAATAGATGCAATTGATATGGTTGTAAATAATCTTTATCCCTTTGAAGAAAAATTACTTGATAAAGCAGATCACGAAACAATGATTGAAAACATTGATATTGGTGGTCCTTCTATGATTAGGGCTGCGGCTAAAAATTACAGAGATGTTTTTATTGTAACTGATCCAAGTGATTATAAAGATGTACTTAATAATTTAGAGGGAGATAATTTAGAATTTAAAGAATATTTAGCAAAAAAGGCCTTTAACTATACTGCTCATTATGATGCTGTTATTTCAAAATATTTTTTAAAGAGACTTCCTGAAGAATTTCCTAAATATATTAACAAAAGCTACAAACTTTCAGAAGAATTGAGATATGGGGAAAATCCACATCAAAAGGCAGCTTTTTATGAAGATTCTTACACACCAGATAAGGTTGAATACAAGGTTCTTCATGGAAAACAAATTTCCTATAACAACTTAAATGATATGTATTCTGCCCTTAATGCAGTTGTAAATTTTGAAAAACCAGCTGCAGTTGCTATTAAACATACTGACCCTTGTGGAATTGGAACGGGGGAAAATCTTGAAGAAGCTTTCATCAAGGCCTATGAATGTGATGATGAATCAATTTTTGGTGGAATCATTGCCCTTAATAGGGAAGTTGACAAAAAAACTGCAGAACATCTTTCAAAAATTTTCCTTGAAATTGTTGTTGCACCAAGTTTTTCTAAGGAAGCCTTTGATATTTTAAGTCAAAAGAAAAATATAAGACTTGTTGAAATTCCTGAATTCCAAAGACTTTATGAAGCTGGAAATAGATTTAAACAAGTTTTAAATGGCATCATTATCCAAGATTCAGATGATTTAGTTTGGGATGATGATAAACTTTCCTTTGTTTCAAACAGAAAACCTAATGAAAAAGAATTAGAAGAATTAAAATTTGCCTTTACTTGCTGCAAGACAACTTTCTCAAATTCAGTTGTAATTGCTAAAGATGGCGGCACACTTGCTCTTGGTCAAGGTGAAACAAAAAGATCTTGGGCTGTTGAAGAAGCAATTGATAGAGCTGGAGAAAAAGCTAAGGGAGCTGTTCTTGCATCTGATGGATTTTTCTTTAGAGACACAATTGAACTTCTCGATAAGGCTGGCATTGATGTAATAGTTCAGCCAGGCGGTTCTGTTAAAGATCAAGAAGTTATAGACTATGCAAATGAGCATGATATCTGTCTTGTCTTTACTAATATAAGACATTTCAGACACTAGGAGGACAAATGAAGGTACTTGTAATTGGAAATGGCGGAAGAGAACACGCCCTTGCATGGAAACTTAGTGAAAGTAAAAGCGTTGATAAAATATTCATGGCAAGAGGAAACGGTGGCACAGAAGATTTTTGTGAAAATCTTGACCTTGATCCCAAGGATATTGATGGACTTTTAAAATTTGCCCATGAAGAAAAAATTGATTTAACAGTAGTTGGTCCAGAAGATCCACTTTGCATGGGAATAGTAGATGCCTTTAATGAAAAGGGCTTAAAAGTTTTTGGTCCTAACAAAGCTTGTGCAAGATTTGAAAAATCAAAGGAATTCACAAAAAAGTTTTTGGAAAAATATTCAATTCCAACTGCAAAATATAGAAGTTTTGAAAATTATGACGACGCTATAGAAGGATTATCTGAATTTTCCTATCCACTTGTAGTAAAAGCTGATGGACTTTGTCTAGGAAAGGGCGTAATCATTTGTCAAAATATAGAGGAAGCAAAGGACGCTCTTCATAAAATATTTAAGGATAAAATTTTTGGAGACGAAGGTAGTACTGTTGTCATAGAAGAATTTTTGACAGGCGAAGAAGCTTCTGTACTTTGTCTTGTATCAAATAATAAATTATTTCCACTAGAAAGGGCAAAGGACCACAAGCAAATTTTTGATGGCGACAAGGGTCCAAATACTGGCGGTGTAGGAACTTATTCACCAGTAGCAGCAAGCCCTGAACTGGAAAAAAATCTTGAAAAAATTTATAGACAAATAGAAGATGGACTTGATGGGGAAAAATTATCTTATTCGGGAATTTTATTTATTGGCTTCATGATTGAAGAAGATAAGCCAAAGGTTTTGGAATTTAATGTTCGCTTTGGCGATCCAGAGACAGAAGTTTTAATGCCAAGACTTGACTGTGATTTATTTGATCTTTTAAATAAAACTATTGATGGAAAATTAAAAAAAGAAGACATTAAGTGGAAAGATGAAACTTGTCTTACAGTTATTATGTGTTCAGGCGGATATCCAGGTTCCTATGAAAAGGGAAAGAAAATTTCTGGAATAGAAAATGTTGATAAGGACATAATAGTTTTCCACAATGGAAGTAAAATAACTGATGCACTCTATACAAATGGTGGAAGAGTCCTATCAGTTACAGCTCTAGGTAAAAACTTAGAGGAAGCTCGAGAAAAAGCTTATGCAAATGTAGAAAAAATAAAATTTGATGGAGCTTATTTTAGAAAAGACATTGGCACTAAATAAAATTAAATTAATTAAGATGCTGTGATAAAAATTCATAGCATCTTTTATATTGCAGAAAATTTTATTTGTATTAAACTATAAGTGGTGATTAATTTGAAGATAAAAACCTATGAAAATTTGCACGAAACATTTTTAGTTTTAGTATTTATAACAATTGCAGGTGGCTTTCAAGATGCCTACTCCTACCTAATGAGGGGAAAAGTCTTTGCAAATGCACAGACGGGAAATATTGTGCTGCTTTTTAAAAATATTGTTGATTTAAATTTTAAGGCATCTCTATCATATTTAATACCAGTCCTATCCTTTGCCTTTGGTGTATATGTGGCTGTACGCTTTGAAGATGCTATCGAAAAGAAAATTCTTCATTGGCGTCAATACATAGTTGCCTTTGAAATAATAATTATGATTGTAGTTTCAATAATTCCTGAAAACTTAAATAATCTTGCCAATGCACTACTATCTTTTTCTTGTGCCATGCAGGTTTATGCCTTTAAAAAAATTTATGGTCTTAACTTTGCAACTACAATGTGCATAGGAAATCTAAGAAGTGCAACAGAAAATCTTTCAAAGTATCACATAACTAAGGATAGAAAGTATCTAGAAAATTCAAAAAAATATTATACTGTAATTTTTATTTTTGGCATGGGCGCAGCTCTAGGCTACATTACATCAGATTTTTTTGGAATAAAGTCAATACTAATTGCAGCAGCTTTCCTTACAATTTCTTTTATAATTTTATTTTTTGAAGATAGAGGAAAATAAAATTATATTTTAAATTAATAGAATATGTAATTATCTTAAATTTTTACATAAGAAAAAATTTTTACTTTTTTAAATTCTATTCTTTAAATAAGAAAAGATAAAAGCGTTTTAAATTTGCATATAAATTGATTTTTACACTTACAAGTTAAAATTTAGATGATAGTAAGTTTAGTATAATAGTCTTGATTTTGTTAGAAAAATATTTTCCTAAATTTAAGAAAAGTCAGATGTAATTTTTTCGCAAGTTTTAAAAAAACTGTTATTTTAACCTATATCAAGGTCTGAGCACAAATAGCTCAGACTTTTTTGTTGCAAAATTATTTATTGATTTAAAGGAAAAAAAGAAAAAAGTATTATCTTTTTGACAGAACTATTTATATTATGTAATAATTAGTATTTTAAAAATTATCTATTCAAATTGTTGAAAAATATTATCAAAAACTTGTATTTTTTCAAAATATTATTTGTCAAAAATATATCAAAACTAAATTTTACTTTGTGTAAATATTAGGTAAAAATTTTGTATTTAAAAATTCATTTATATGCTCATATATTGAGAATTTTATTGACCTTTACTGTTTAATGTGATAAAATCTCTTTAATTTATAAACCAATATTAAATAAATTAGAAGAGGTGTAAAAAATGAAAGTAAAATTTAAAAGGTTTATGGGTATTATGATACTGTTGTTAGCAGTTATGGCTTTCACTGGTTGTCAAAAAGTAGACAATGGTGCCAAAAAAGCAGATAGCAAAGATACAACTGCCACAGCCGATGTTAAAGACGATGGCGTAAAAGCACAATTCGAAACATTAAAAGATGGCGAAGAATTCCACATTGGAATTATAACTGGTACAGTATCACAAAGTGAAGATGAGTTCCGTGCTGCACAAAAAGCAATTGAACTTTATGGTTCTGCTGATCAAGGTGGAGTTATTAAACACGATACTTATCCAGACAGATTTGAAGCTGAACAAGAAACTACAATTTCAAAGATTGTAGCTATGGCAGATGACCCTCTAATGAAAGCTGTAATTGTAAATCAATCAGTTCCAGGAACTGTTGCAGCCTTTAATCAAATTAGAGAAAAAAGACCTGATATCATTCTTGTAAACTTAGTTGCACAAGAAGATACAGTAATGGTTGAAAAAGCAGCTGACCTAGTAATGGATGCAGATAATGTTTCCAGAGGTTACAGAATTATAGCTGCTGCTAAAGAAATGGGAGCTACAAAATTTGCTCACATCACTTTCCCTAGACACATGTCTATTGAACTTTTAGCCCTTAGAAGAGCTATCATGGAAGAAGCTTGTAAGGACCTAGGACTTGAATTTATTTCACTTAACGCACCTGATCCAACAACTGATATTGGTATCCCAGGAGCACAACAATATGTAGCTGAAAATATTCAACCTTGGATTGACAAGTATGGCAAAGACACTGCTTTCTTCTGTACTAATGATGCACATACTGAACCACTTCTTAGAGGTGTTGCAGCTGGTGGAGCTATCTTTGTAGAACAAGATTTACCATCACCAATCATGGGTTATCCAAAGGCATTCTCAGTTGATATTAAAGATATGGCAGGAGATTGGCAAGCAATCAACGCTGCTGTTGAAAAAGCTGTTATTGAAAAAGGTGGCGACAAGAGAATGGGTACTTGGGCTTATTCACTAGGTTATTCACTAACTCTTGGTGCACTTGACCATGTAATGGATGTGCTAAAGGGACAAGACGAACTTCTTAACCAAGAACAAATCGTAAGTGCTATTGAAAAATACACTGAAGGTGCTAAATGGATGGTTGAAAACTATATAGATAGAGCTTCTGGAGAAAAGAAAGAAAATCACTTCTTACTATCTCAAGACACTTATGTATATGGTAGAGGTTTCCTAGGTATGGATAAGATTAAAGTTCCTGAAAAGTATATGAATCTTAATGTTGATTTAGATGCTATTGAAGCAGCTCAAGAACAAGCTGAAGGACAAGCTAAATAATTATTTTATAAAAGAAATTAAAGTCAACGGGCTACCGTTGATTTTAATTTTATTTTAAGAAGATGGAGGGATTTTGTTGACAAACAGTTTACTTGAAGTCAAGAATGTCAGCAAGAGTTTTGGCGAAAACGCCGTCTTAAAGGATGTTAATTTCAATCTTCAAAAGGGAGAAATTTTGGGACTTGTTGGTGAAAATGGTGCTGGTAAGTCCACTCTTATGAATATAATTTTTGGAATGGAAGTTATTAAAGACACAGGCGGTTATAACGGTGAAATTTATTTTGACGGAAAATTAATTGACTTTAAAAACCCAATTGACGCCTTAAATGCGGGCATAGGTATGGTACATCAAGAATTTAGTTTAATCCCTGGATTTACAGTTGCAGAAAATATTACTCTCGATATGGAGAAGACGAATTCCTCTGTAATATCTAAAATTTTTGGTAAAAAACTAGAGAGTATTGATTCTAAGGAAAATATTAGAATTGCAGGCAAGTCTCTTGACACTTTGGAAGTTAGCATTGATACTAGTGCACTTGTTTCCGAAATGCCTGTAGGTCATAAGCAATTTATTGAAATTGCAAGGGAAATGACAAGAAAAGATGTTAAGTTAATAATTATGGATGAACCAACTGCTGTACTTACTGAGACTGAGGCTAATAACCTTATAAGTTCTCTTAGAACTCTTGCAGATCTTGGTATATCTATAATTTTCATCACTCATAGACTTCGTGAAATCATAAATGTATGTGATCAAGTCGTTGTCCTTAGAGATGGTGAAATAATTGAAGACAAAAAGAATGAAAATCTATCAATCGAACAAATTGCCAAATGGATGGTTGGTAGAGATGATGAATCAAAGAAGATAGCTGTAGAAAAGGTGGATAAGAATTTAGATGAAAATGATCACATTCTTGAAATCGAAAATCTCTGGGTTGACATGCCTGGAGAAGCTGTCTACGATGTAAGTCTTTCTGTTATCAGAGGAGAAATTTTAGGTATTGCTGGTCTTGCTGGTCAAGGTAAGCTTGGTATTCCAAATGGAATTTTGGGCACTTATCCTGTAGGTGGCAAGCTAATTTATAATGGCAAGGAATTAAAACTTGGCGATACTTTAGATATTTTAAAGAATAAAATTGCCTTTGTTTCAGAAGACAGAAGAGGTGTAGGTCTTTTATTGGAAGAGCCAATTTTCTGGAATATAGCTTTTAATGCAATGCAAGTTCAAGAAAAATTTATAAAAAGAGTTCTTGGATTTAAATTTAGAGATGAAGCTAAGATGAAAGAGCTTTCCAATGAATACATTGAATCTCTTCATATAAAGACAACGGGACCTGAGCAAAAAGCTGGAAATTTATCTGGTGGAAATCAACAAAAGATTTGTCTTGCCAAAGCTTTTGCCATGGAACCAGAACTTCTATTTGTTTCTGAGCCTACTAGAGGAATTGATATAGGTGCAAAGGAACTAGTACTTGATGCCTTGAAAGAAAGCAATGAAAAGGACAATACAACTATTGTCATGGTTTCATCAGAGCTTGAAGAACTTAGAAGTATATGTAATAGAATTGCTGTTATTTGCGAAGGAAAAATCGCAGGTATTTTACCAGCAGATGCTGAAGCAACAGAATTTGGACTTCTAATGAGTGGAGAAGTGGAGGCAGTAAATGACTAAAAAGAAAAGTTTAATTAACAAAATTGGAATTCCACGACTTATAATTGGAGTTTTCTTATTAATCCTTTTTATTGCAGCTCCAATGGCTGGTGTTTCCTTAGTGGATTCTATTGACAATGTTCTTTCAAGATTTGGTATGTTTTCAGTTTTAGTTTTATCCCTTGTGCCAATGGTACAATCTGGTTGTGGACTTAACTTTGGTATACCAATTGGAGTTGTAGCGGGAATTCTTGGTGGTGTAACTTCAATTGAATTTGGTTTTACAGGTTTTAAAGGAATTTTCATAGCAATGTTATTTGCATCTCTTATAGCAGTTGTATTTGGATTTTTCTACGGACTGCTTTTAAATAGAATTAAGGGCGATGAAATGCTTATTGCAACTTATGTTGGATATTCTTTCACAGCTTTTATGTGTATTGCCTATTTAATTCTTCCATACAAGAATCCAGTTTCCGTTCTTTCTTATGGTGGAAAGGGATTATCGCAACAAATTCCTGTTGCAGATTATTGGATGAAGTCAAAAATTTTGGAAGATGGCACAAAGGTAACTGTAGGTGTCTTAAATAACTTTTTAAGTATTAATATACTTGGTGTTAAAATTCCTATGGGTATGTTTTTATTATTTGCACTTATGGCATTTATTGTATGGGCATTTTTCAAGACTAAGACTGGTACTGCAATGACAGCTGTTGGATCTAACTCAGAATATGCAAAAGCTTCTGGTATTCATATTAACAGAGTAAGACTTGTATCTGTAATTCTTTCAACAGTAATTGCTGCTATTGGAATTGTTATTTATCAACAATCCTATGGTTTTATACAACTTTACCAAGCGCCACTTTCTTTTACATTCCAAACAGTAGCTGCACTATTAATTGGTGGTGCAAGTATTAATAAGGCATCAATTCCAAATGTTATAATTGGTACATTTTTATTCCAAGGTGTAATTACACTTACTCCTACTGTAATAAATGGTGCATTAAATATAGATATTTCAGAAATACTAAGAATGATAATCACAAATGGAATGATAATTTACGCACTAACAAGGAGGAGTAAAGATGAATAAGAAATTTAATTTAAAAGAATTTTTATACAGATTTATGGTTCCTATTTTGTTTATTATTATAGTTGTGGCAGGACTAATTATTGCAAAACCACCACTATCTTATATAACAAATGAACTTTCCAAGAGAATGGTAAGAAATACATTCCTTGTACTTTCGCTAATCATACCTATCATTGCTGGTATGGGAATTAACTTTGGTATTCCATTAGGAGCAATGGCGGGACAAATTGGAATAATTTTTGCACAAGATTGGGGCTTTACTGGAGCTACTGGACTATTAATAGCTGCTCTTATTGGTACTCCAATTGCAGTTTTACTTGGACAATTTTCAGGAAGAGTTTTAAATAGAGCCAGAGGAAGAGAAATGATTACATCAATGATGCTTGCCTTCTTTATCTTAGGTTGGTACATGCTTTTCCTATTATATTTCTGCGGAACTTTAATTCCTATGAGGACTAAAGCAATGGTCCTTTCTGCTGGTTATGGTATTAAAAACTCCATAACTCTTGCTTCAGCTCAAGGTTTTGATAATATTTTAAAGTTCAGAATCAATATTCCTATAACTGCAAAACATCAAATTTTATTTGACGTGCCAGTAGTTACAATTTGTATTATTGCATTACTTTGTCTATTTATCGTATGGTTTAGAAATACTAAACTTGGTCACGATATGAAGGCAGTAGGACAGGATCAATTCGTATCTTCTAACGCAGGAATGAATTCTGACAAAATTAGAATTGCATCAATAGTAATGTCAACAGTTCTTGCTTGCTATGGTCAAATTATTTATCTTCAAAATATTGGTACACTTGCAACTTATGCAGGTCAAGACCAAGCAGCACTTTACGCTGCAGCATCAATACTTGTAGGTGGTGCATCTGTATCTAAGGCATCAATTCCAAATGTAATTTTAGGTACTGCATTATTCCACTTGATGTTTATAGTTCTTCCACAAGCAGGAAGAGTTTTAACAGGAGATGCTATGATGGGTGAATATTTCAGAACATTTATCTCTTATGGTGTAGTAACTCTTGCACTTATTCTTCACGCTTTCGAAAGAAAGAGAGAACTTGAAGCTAACAGATTAAAAATGCGAGAAGATAGATTAAAGGAAAATAAAAATAAAAAAGCAATAGAAAATTAAATTGCTTTTAAATATTAAAAAATTGCTCATTATTATAATGGGCAATTTTTTTGTGCTTTTATTATTTTATTTATAGTTTAGAAAATAATTTTTAAATCCTTAATATTAAATATTTACATATTCATCATTTTCCATAATAAAGGGTTCTGCTACATTGGGATCCTTATAGTCCTTAAATTTTTCTTTTAAATACTTGTAGCAAGATTTTTTGTCAGGAAACTTTATAGCTTGATAGGGCTCTTCAAAAGAAATTTTTTCTAAAAACAAATAGCCTTTTTCAATGGGAACAAGAACTCCAACATGACCAATAAAAAGATAATCTCCATCTAAATTGTCGTGAAGAACTACAGAGATCATCCCTATTTTTTCTGGAAAGGTAAAATTTGACAAGAAGTCAGACATTATTTTAGCTTGTTTCTTAGGATTTTTGCTTTTAATAGTTTTGACTCTGCTAAAAAGCTGCTTAAATTTTTTAGTTTCATCTGCATTAAATAGCTTTGATTTTTCAATTATATCTGTGTCCATAAAAAGTATAGAATCATCAATATTTACATTTTCCTTTAAACTTATACTATCCTTTAAGAGAAGAAAAGTGTTAATTCTGCAATTTGTATTGAGATATTTATGATTTATCTTGTCTCTTTCTTTTATTATTTTTCCTATGTCGTAATCAGGATGAAGATTATTTGAAAAATCAGCAGATAGTAAATTTGTAGAAATAGAATCATTATAATCTCTTACGAGTTCTATAAATTTCTCTGCGTTTTCATCTTTAATTATCCCCTTTAATGAATCTTTAACAAAAGATAAAGTATTTTCACTATTCATGTTAGACATTTGAATTTCTTCTTTTTCTTGAGCTGTAAAACTATTTTTTAAATTAATCATATTACAAGCTGTAAGTAATATTAAACAGGAAGTAAGAATTATTAGTGCTTTTAGTTTCATTTTTCCTCCAAATTTTAAAATCTATATTTGATTATATTATATGATTTATTTTTTGTAAAAATAAGACTTAAAACTTAAAAAATTAGAATCTTATATCATTTTTTGTTTTAAAATTTTAAACCGTTGATAGATTTAAAATATTTATATAGGTGTTTTATGGAAAAAATTAATTTAACATTTATTAAAAATAAAAAGTCTAATCCAAATATTTCTGATTTTAATTATGAGTCGGCAAAAAATGTAAATAATTTTAATGAGTCTTTCGATATTTATGAAAAAACTCCCCTAGTAGATCAAAAAATTTGGCTAAAGAAATTGGACTTAAAGTTTTTTTGTAAAAGATGAGTCTTATAGATTTGGCTTAAATGCTTTCAAGGTTCTTGGTGCTAGTTATGCAATTGCTAATATTATAAGAGAGAAAATTGCCTTATATGAAAATAAATTTACTTTTGATGATATTTTTACTAAAATTGGGATGAGATTTTTGGCTAATAATATTTCTGATGATAAAAAAATTATTTCTGGCGAATCTGGTGCTGTAACAAGTGGCATTTTTTATAGCCTTATGACTGATGATAGTTTAAAAGATTATAGAGAAAAAATTGGATTAGATAAAGATTCTGTTATACTTTTTTTCCACAGAAGGAGACACTAATAAAAAATCTTATAAAGAAATTGTTTGTGGAGGAAAATAAGTTAAATCTTTATTTTTATTTTGTTTAATTTTTAAATTTAATAAAATTTATAACTTTAGGCTTTGTGTAATTCAAAGTCTTTTTTAAATTAAAATAAAAAAATAGTTGAACTTTGTTCATAAAAGAGTTATCATATTTCTACGAAGATGAACAACGTTCAAAAGTGAGGAGAATATATGTTAAAGTCTGAAGAAAGAAAAAAAGAAAAAGAAAAGAAAATCACAATTGCTGCTCTTTCTTCTTTTGAAGAAAAGGGAATAGAGGCAACTTCAATTAGGGACATAATGAATAGAACGGATTTAGGACTTGGAACTTTTTATCTCTACTTCAGGGACAAAAAAGATCTTGAAGAAAAAATTGTTTTAGATATTATGACAGAATTAATTGTTAGTGCCGAAGCTAAGTGTAAAGGTGATGATTCTAAAAAGAGATTGATTTCCTTTTTTGATTATATAATTGATCACTTAATAAAAAATCCATTAGAGTTGAAAATAATTTCAAATAATTTAAACTGGGCGCTTTATGCAAAAGTTGAAAATGACAATAGGTTTAAAGAGGCGGAAAATTCTCTTAATTTTATTTTAAATAAATTTGAAGATTTATTCCCAGCAATTTTATCTGATCAAGAAAAATTATTTATTTTATCTCTTTCAATTAATATTGTGCTTTCTACTTGTGAATCGGCACTAATGGAAGATTCAATTCTAAGTGTAGAGGACATGAAACCTGTTCTTTATAAAATTGTAGATAGGATATTTAGGTAGTGGTTGGATGAAAAAATTTACAAAATTTATTTCTCACAAACCAAAATTTGTTCTTTTTGTCATGACTTTACTTCTAATTCCTTCATTACTAGGATATAAACTTACTAAAGTTAATTATGACATTTTGTCTTATTTGCCTAAAGATTTAAAGTCAACCCAGGGTCAAGAAATTTTGGATAAAGATTTTAAAAATGCTGCAACTGGAATGTTAATCCTTGAGGGAACTGACCATGAAGCAGAAGTTTTGAGAGAGAAAATTCTAGAAATTGATGGAGTAGAAGATGTGATTTCTAAATCATCAACTGTTGGAGATATGATTCCAAGTGAATTTTTGCCTGATGAGATAAAGAATATCTTCTATGCAGAAGACTCTACTTTAATGATTGTAAAGTTTAGCGATTCATCATCTTCTTTAAAGACAATGAATGCTATAGATGAAATTAGAAAAATAGAATCAAATCAAAAATATTTAAGTGGAATTTCATCTCTTGTAAAAGATACAAAGGATTTAATCGACAAAGAAACACCAATCTATGTTGCTCTTGCTGTAGTTTTGGGATTAATTATTTTATCTCTAACAAATGAATCTACTATTGTACCTTTTGTCTTTATGCTAACTATTGGTTATGCAGTTTTGTATAATTTTGGATCTAATGTATTTTTGGGAGAAATATCCTATATAACAAAAGCTATAGCGGCAGTTTTGCAACTTGCTGTTACTATGGACTATTCAATATTTTTGTATCACAGATATGTTGAAGAAAAAAAGAACTTTGACAATAAAAATGATGCTATGGATAAGGCAGTCCAAGAAACTATTTCTTCCTTATTTGCATCATCACTTACAACTTTTGCTGGATTTATAGTTTTAATTTTTATGAGACTTGGTCTAGGAAAAGATATTGGTCTTGTAATGAGTAAGGGCGTTTTAATAGGTTTAATAGCAACAGTTACAGTTCTTCCAGCAATGTTACTTGTTGTGGAAAAATTAGTCAATAAATACAATCACAAAGTAATGCTTCCGGAATTTAATAAATTGTCTGAATTTACTATAAAGCATAAGAAAACTTTATTTTTAGCTTTTGTATTGATTTTTATTCCATCAATTTATGGTTCAGTCAATACAAAACTTTACTACAACTTGGATAGATCACTTCCACAGGATTTGGATTCAATTGTTGCCTTAAATAAAATGAAAAAAGATTATGATATGGCTAGTACTCATTTTATTGTTGTTAAAGATGATCTTTCAAATTCAGATTTAGAAGGTCTTATAAGCGATTTAAAGGGTCTTGATGGTATAAATTCTGTTTTAAGTGCAAGTTCTGTCACAGGATACACTATTCCAAGTGAATTTTTGCCTGAGAAGCTTCAGGATAACTTTTCAAAAAATGGCTATCAGATGATTATGGCAAACTCCAAATATCAGACTGCATCACCTGAAGTTAAAAAGCAAGTTGGAGAAATGAAAAGTATCATTAATAAATATGACAAGGAAGGATATTTAACAGGAGAAGCAGTTTTAACTGATGACTTAACAGTTATTTCAGATAGGGACTTTCAAATTGTAAATATTATTTCTATTGCAGTTGTATTTTTAATTATTGCCATAGTGTTTAAGTCCATTGGCATTCCAATTGTCTTGATTGGAGCAATTGAACTTGCAATACAAATAAATATGGGAATTCCCTTTTATTTAAATCATACAATACCTTTTATCACATCAATAATAATCGGGGTAATCCAGCTTGGTTCCACAATTGACTACTCAATTTTAATGACAGATAGATTTTTGGCAGAATATAAAAAAACAAAGGATGTAGATGGTTCTCTTAAAGTTTCTGTAAAAGAAACTTCTAAATCAATTGTTACATCTGCCTTATCCTTTATGGCAGCCACAATTGGTGTAGGCATTTATTCAAAAATGGAAATTGTATCAACAATTTGTACATTTTTAGCTAGGGGTGCAATTATAAGTATGTGCGTAATCATACTATTATTGCCAGCAATTATTTCTGTAAGTTTTCCACTAATAAAGAAAACTACTAAGGGTTTAGATTAAATATTATATTAAGGAGAAGAAAAATGAATAAACAAGTTCAAAAAGGTGTAATTACAGTTGTTTTGTCTTCCATGATTTTGACAAATACAGCTTTTGCTGCATCAAATGTCATAAATAAAAGTGAAACTGTATATGTATTAAAAAAGGATGACGACATTAAAGACAAAACTGTTTCGGTTTGGTTAAATTCAGAAGAAGACATCAAGGGTAAGGACAAGTCAAATTTAAAAAATATTAAAAATTTAAAGACTGATGAAAAAGTTGAAAGTAAAAATGGTTATATTTATTGGGATGAAAATGTAAAAGATATTTATTATCAAGGTAAGAGCGAAGAAAATATTCCAATTGATGTAAAAATTGACTATTATCTTGACGGCGAAAAAATGGAAAATAGCGAATTAAAGGGCAAGTCTGGTCACCTTAAATTAGTTATTTCTACTGAAAACAATAAGTATGTCATAAAGAAAATTGGTGGCAAAAAAACTAAGGTCTATGCGCCTTATACAGTTATAGCAGCCCTATCTTTCCCGCAAGAAGTTGCATCAAACATCGAATCTGATGATGCAAAAATTGCAAAGGATGGCAAAAATGAAGTTGTAACTTCAGTATTGACTCCAGGTCTTAGAGAAAACTTTGAAAGTATTTTAGAAGATAGACAAATGGAAGAATTTAGAAGTGAAGCAGAAGTTGAAATGGATGTAAAAGATTACGATCCAGTGGAAGCTTATGTTGTAATTTCCAATGAGTTATTCCAAAATGAAGCAGACCTAGAGACAATTGACAAGCTTCGTGATGGAGTAAGAGAGCTTGAAGATAATTCAAAGAAATTAGTTGATGCTTCTACAAAATTATCTGATGCCCAAGGCAAATTAAATGATGGAATTAGTGAACTTGGCGATGGAACTGTTAAACTAAAAGATGGTTCTAGAGAACTTTACGATAAATCAGGAGAGTTTGAAGATAAACTAGATGAAGTAATTGAAAAAGTTGAGCCAATTCCAGGTGCAGCACAAGAAATGTTTGAAGGTGGTAGCAAATTAACTGCAGGTATCACGGATTATACTTCTGCTGTGGGAAAGATGAATGAAAAAACTGGCGAAATGAGAGATGGTGCAAAAAAACTTCACGATGGATCAGTGGAACTTGACAATGGACTTGGAAAATTAAAGGATGCAACAATACAACTTAGAGAAGGATCAAGTAAATTAAGTAAGATTGATCAGCTAAAAGAAGAGGCCCTAAAGAAGTTGGCAGAATTAAAATCCGGAATAGGACAGCTTTCTGCAGGTGCCGAAAAACTTGAGGTAGGAGCATCTCAGGCTTATGAAGGTGCAAATAAACTTGCAGAAGGAGAAAATAACTTTAATAATAATTTCCAAGCCTTAAATGAAAAAATTCAAGGAATGAATGTGCCAGACCTTTCTGGACTAGGAAATATTAATGTTAAGGGAGATCTTCAAAATATTGGAGCAGGTGCACAATCAGTTGGAAAATCAGCAAGAGACATTGGACAAGCAATTCAAATGCTAAAAGGAGCAAATGTTGACAATAATCCACAAATTAATCAAGCTATTGCAATTTTAGGAGATTGTGCAGGCGATTTAGGAAGAGATGCACAAAGTATTGGAGTATCAGCAAATAAAGTTGGAGCTGATCTCCAAGGATTAAAAGCTTTAACTGGAATGGCAGGGCAATTACAAGGCTTAGAACAATTAAAGGGTGGAATGAATCAACTTGCCGCAGCATCAGAACAAATAAACGCTGGAGCAAGTCAACTTCCTGCAGGCCTCGAAGAGTTAAAAGGTGGAACAACAGAACTTTCTAATGGAGCAAATCAAATTAATTCAGAACTTGAAAAAGCTATCTCACAAGCAGCATCAAAACTTGATACTTCACAACTTATGAAGCTATCAGATTCTCTTGTAAAACTTGACGATGCAGCAGGAAAATTAAAAGACGGCTCATCAAAATTAAGAGAAGGTACAGAACAAAGTGAAGAAGCAGTAAATAAATTTACAGATGCAATAACTGAACTGGATTCAAATTCACCAAAATTAAATTCTGGTGCCAGTGAACTTACTGATGGATTATTAGAATTCAGAGATAAATCTGTATTATTTAAAGATTTTCCAAGATTAAAAACTGAAGGCATAGTTCCAATGAGAGATGGAATTAAAAAGCTAGACAATGGAATTATTGATTTAAATTCTGGTGCTATTGAATTAAAAGATGGCGGAGATTTAATTGACGATAACATGAAAATTTTCGCAGAAAAATTAGCTGAATTTAAACAAAAGGGAATTGACGAATTAGACAAGAAGACAGAAGAACTACCAGAATTTAAAGAAATTGTGGACACAATGTCTGAACTTTCAAAAGAAGATTCATCCTTTACAGGAACATCAGAAGGTTTTGATACTAAATATAGAATAATAGAAAAAATAAAATAATGTAAAAATCCAAAAATTGGGTATTACAAAAGTAAGACTAATTTAAGGAGGTCATTATGGAAGTTAAAAGAGGAAATAGCTGTTACTATATTGGAGAAGATGAAAATAATTACAAGGGAATTTTGACTTACGAAGAAAAGGGTGATGTAATAGATGCAACACACACTATTGTAAAACCTGAGTTCGGTGGTCAAGGTCTTGCAGGAGAACTTGTAAAAAAGCTTGTAGAAGATGCAAGAAATGAAAATAAAAAAATAAAGGGAACTTGCTCCTATGTTCACAAAAAACTTGAATCAAGTGACTTTGACGATGTGAGAGCTTAAAATTAGATGGGTGAGACATTGCCCATCTTTTTTAATTAATTATTTACGCTTACACTTTAAAGTAGTATGATTAGCAAAAGGAAGTGAGAATATGGCAGAAAAGTCTGGATCAAAAAAAGAACATATTTTAATTGAAATAGCAAATTCTATTAGCCATGGTATTGGCGTCATCCTTGGAATTATTTTCTTGTTGATGTTAATTATTCCAAGTGCAAAAAATGGGGAGGTTTTAAAGACAATTGCCTTTTCTATATACGGTGGATGCTTTATATTTATGTATTTAATGAGCACAATTTACCATGCAATTCAGCATAAGGGAGCAAAAAAAATTCTTAGAATTTTCGATCACGTGTCCATATATTATTTTATAGCAGGCAGTTTTACACCCATAATACTTTTACTTACAAAGGGAAAGTTTAGATTATTTTTTATAATTTTAATCTGGGCAATAGCAATTTTTGGAACAGTTTTTAAGATTGCTACATATAAAGATTATGACAAGTTAAAAACTATTTCTGTTATTATTTATATTGCCATGGGTTGGCTTTCTGTGTTTTTAATTAAACCAATTGTAACTAATACAACTTGGAAGTTTATGCTTCTCTTAGTTTTAGGTGGTGTTGTTTATACTGCAGGAACTTATTTTTACAAATCAAAGAAGTTTAAAGGTAACCACATAATTTGGCACTTCTTCGTCCTAGCAGCATCAATAATTCATTTCATTGCCTTTTATCTCTATATTTCATAAAAAATTTTGGTTCATCAAGATGATGGACCAATTTTTTTGCAAAAAAATAACGAGCCTTGAGCTCGTCAATTTTATTTAAAATATAATTTCATGTCGCCATCTTGAATTAGGCCCTTGCGATAAAATATTTCATAAATTGCAAAGGTTACAAGAGCTGGCAAAATTATGTGCATTAGTAAAACTATGCTAAGAAGTTTCATAAAAGGCACATCAGGCATTGCTGTGAAGGTAGAAATTTGTCCCACAAGTCCACTTGTGCCCATGCCAGATCCCAGAGGTGTGTTTTCAAGTTTAAAAACCATAGTTGAAACTGGTCCTAAGATTGCCGATGAAATAATTGGTGGAATAATTATTATTGGCTTTCTTACAATATTTGGCATTTGTAGCATTGAAGTTCCAAGACCTTGTGCCACAAGTCCTTCCATTTTATTGTCCCTATAAGAAATTACTGCAAAGCCAACCATTTGACAACAGCAGCCAATTGTTGCAGCTCCACCTGCTAGAGATGAAAGGGAAAGCATCATACAAAGTGCAGCAGAAGAAATTGGAAGAGTTAAAACTATACCAACAATTACTGATACAATAATTCCCATAAAGAAAGGAGCCTTGTCTGTGGCATTAATAATAATTGCACCGAGAAGGTTCATAAATGCGCCTATATATGGTCCAACGAAGTTTGCAATAAAAACGCCAATTAAAACTGTGACAGCAGGAGTGATTATTATGTCAATTTTTGTTTTTCTGCTGACAAGTTTACCAAATTCAACGGCAAAAATTGTTGCTATATAAACTCCCATAGGTCCGCCAAGTTCGTTACCTGCAATACCAACAACAGTTGCAGCATATACAACAAGACTTGGTGCAGACATTGCCGTTGCAATAGCTACTGCTATGGCAGGTCCCGTTGCCTTTTGTGCCAAGGGCCAAAGGACATCTGTCAAAAAGGAAATGTTAAAGCTCTTTCCAATAGTATTTAAAATAGTTCCTACAAGAAGGGTGGCAAAAAGGCCAAAGGCCATGGCGCCAAGGGCGTCAATAAAATATAATTTTGCCTTATTCTTTACAATTTCATTAAAACTTTTTTCTGTCATTATATTCTCCTAACAATGTCATTTATTTTATATTTTGGCACAAGGTAGTTGCCATCATCGTCTAAGTAATAAGATTGATCTTCTTCTAAATTAATTTCTTTTATAGTAGATTTAACTTTTGGATAGCCAAAGGCGATTACCACTTCACAGGAATAATTATCCTCATAATTTAAAATTTCACGCATTTTTTTATCATTAACACTTCCGATAATGCAAGAGCCAATTCCTTTTTCAGCGGCAACAAGAGTTAAGTTAGAAATGACTAAACCTTCATCAATGCCGTTAAATCTTAATTTTTTATCATCATTACTTAAAATTGCAATAAAATAAACTGGCCTTTCGCCTTCTTTAGGTCTTCCCATATTATTAGGGAGGGAAGCAGCCCATTTAGTATTATCAAAAATTTCTAAAACCTTATCTTTATTTTCTACAGAAATAAATCTAAGATATTGCCTGTTGTTGGCACAAGAGGCAAATTTAATGGAATTTAAAATTTCACCAATATCATCTTTTGAAATTAATTTATTCTCGTCAAACTTTCTGTAACTTCGTCTCCATTCTAATAAATTTTCTAAATTCATTTTTTCCTCCATTCTAATGATTTTAATCTTGTTAACTTTATATTTTATAGCAAAAAAATTATTTTACAAATAAATTATTAAAATTATATAATTTCATGTTTTATTTACTAAAAAGGGGTATATATACTTTAGTCAAAGAATATAATAATGCGAGAAAAAATTTTTAAAAATTTTAGCTCAAATTTGATGAAAATGTTTTGACACTTTAGATAAGTTGATGTATACTTTAATTATTGTATACCGCTTTGGTGTATCTTTTATTTTTCACAATTTCAGTGAAAAATATTTCAACTATTCTTTAATTTAAAAAGGAGGAAAATATGTCAAATTTGTATAAGACTACTGCTGAACATGAAGCTCTTCGTAAAGCTATTAGAGAGTTTGCAGAAGCAGAAATTAAGCCATTATCATTTGGACTTGATCAAAACAATGAATTTCCAGAAGAAATCATTAAGAAAATTGGCGAAAACGGTTGGATGGGTTTACCTTATCCTGAAGAAGAAGGCGGCGCAGGTAAGGATGTAATTTCTTATGCTATCGCTGTTGAAGAGTTATCAAGAGTTGATGCAGGTGTCGGCGTTGTTTTATCAGCACATACATCACTAGGTTCTTATCCTATACAAGCTTTTGGTACAAAAGAGCAAAAGGAAAAATATTTAAAACCACTTGCTCAAGGTAAAAAACTTGGTGCTTTTGGTTTAACAGAACCTAATGCAGGCTCTGATGCCGGCGGTACAGAAACTACTGCAGTGCTTGATGGTGACTATTATATTTTAAATGGTAATAAAATCTTTATTACTAATGCTCCTGCTGCAGATACTTACGTAGTATACGCAGTTACTACACCAGGAATTGGTACTCACGGAATTTCAGCTTTCATCGTAGAAAAAGGCTGGGACGGATTTACTTTTGGAGATCACTATGACAAATTAGGTATTAGATCTTCAACTACTGCTGAACTTCAATTTAACAATGTTAAGGTTCCAAAAGAAAACTTACTTGGTAAAGAAGGTCAAGGATTTAGAATTGCAATGCAAACTCTTGATGGTGGTAGAATTGGTATTGCATCACAAGCTCTTGGTATTGCACAAGGTGCTTTTGAAGCTGCGCTTTCTTATGCAAAAGAAAGAATCCAATTTGGTAGACCAATTGCTCAACAACAAGCTGTTGCATTTAAGCTTGCTGATATGGCTACTAAGATTAGAGCTGCAAGACTTATGATTTATTCAGCTGCTGAAATGAAACAAAATCATGAAAATTATTCAATGGAAGCTGCAATGGCAAAAACTGTTGCATCTGAAGTTGCTATGTGGGTTGTAAATGAAGCTCTTCAAATCCACGGAGGTAACGGATACCTAAAGGGAATGGATGTAGAAAGATTCTTCAGAGATGCTAAGATTACTACTATCTATGAAGGTACTTCTGAAATCCAAAGAGTTGTAGTTGCAAGTCACCTTGTTGGTAAAGCTCCAAAGAAGAAGGGTAGAGCTGCTGCAATTGATAAAAAAGCAGGTCCTATCACTGGAGATAGAAAGAGAGAAATAATTAAAGCTGACACAGCAGAAGAAGCTGTTGAAATTTTAGTTAAAAACTTAAAGAAAGATGGATATGATTTCTCTGTTGGAATTGATATAGACACTCCTGTTTACGATGCTGAAAGGGTTGTTTCAGTTGGTAAGGGAATCGGCGGAGAAGAAAACATGGATATTGCTAGAGAACTTGCTCACGCTGCAGGTGCTGCACTTGGTTCTTCAAGACCAGTTGCTGAAACATTAAAGCTTGTACCACTTGAAAGATATGTTGGTATGTCTGGACAAAAATTCAACGGCAACCTATACATTGCATGTGGTATTTCTGGAGCAAGCCAACACTTAAAGGGTATTAAAAACGCATCAACAATTGTTGCAATCAACAAAAATGCAGGTGCTCCAATCTTCAAGAACTGTGACTATGGTATAGTTGGAGATATGTTCGAAATTATGCCACTTCTTGCAGAAGCTCTTGGAACTGGCGAAAAAGAACCAGCACCTCCAATGAAGAAAGTTAGAAGATCTAAACCTAGAAAACTAGCTCCAAACTATAAAGTAATGGTATGTCCAGGTTGTGGATATGAATATGATCCAAACTATGGAGATCCAGAAGGCGAAATTGATCCTGGTACAGATTTCGATAAATTACCAGATGACTGGACTTGTCCAGAATGTCAAGAAGAAAAGCAAAACTTTATTGAAGCTGATTTCCCTGCTGATAGAAAATAAAGGAGGATATAATGTATACTGTTAGAAAAGTTACAGATGATCTTTACTATGTTGGTGGCAATGATCATAGACTAGAATTATTTGAAAATATATTTCCTATTCCTGAAGGAGTAACATATAATTCATATTTATTAAAAGACGAAAAAAATGTATTATTCGATACAGTTGACTGGTCAATTGTAAAAGATTATTTAGAAAATGTTTCTGAAGTTCTTGATGGAGAAGATCTTGATTATCTTGTAATCCACCACTTAGAACCAGACCACGCAGCTGCTATTGATGAAATCACTTTAAGATATCCTGATGTTAAGGTTATTGCAAGTGAACAAGGCTTTGAATTCATGCGTCAATATGGATTCCATGTAAATGAAGAACAATCAATTATAGTTGCTGAAGGAGACACAATTTCCTTTGGTAAACACGAATTTGTATTCTTAGAAGCACCAATGGTTCACTGGCCAGAAGTTCTTGTATCTTTTGATACAACTGACGGAGTACTATTTGCTGCTGATGCCTTTGGTACTTTTGGAACATTAGATGGAAAATTATTTGCTGATGAAGTTAATTTTGAAAGAGATTACCTTGACAGTGCAAGAAGATATTTAACTAATATCGTAGGAAAATATGGACCATTTGTACAAGATGTTCTTAAAAAAGCATCAACTGTTGACATTAAAATGATTTGTCCACTTCACGGACCAGTTTGGAGAGATAATCTTGGTTGGTTCATTGGAAAATATGACAAATGGTCAAGATACGAACCAGAAGAAGAAGGCGTAATGATTGTTTACGCATCAATGTATGGAAATACTGAAAGAGCTGCACAAGCCCTTGCATCAAGACTTTGTGACAAGGGAATGACTAATGTAGTAGTTCACGATGTAAGTAACACTCACATGTCTTATCTAATTGCAGACACATTTAAATACTCTCACATTGTAATTGCATCAGTAACTTACAACTTAGGTATTTATCCTGTAATGAAGAACTTCTTAATGGATCTTGAAGCTCTTAATGTTCAAAACAGAACAGTTGGTATCATTGAAAATGGTACTTGGGCTTGTACAGTTGGCGATAAGATTGAAGAATACATTGACGAAAATCTTAAGATGTTCGACGTTCTTCCTGAAAGAGTTACACTTAACTCTGCTCTTAACAAAGCTAACGAAAATGACATGGAAGCTCTTGCAGATTCTATTATTGAATCTATGGCAAAAATTAGAGAAGTTAAAGAAAAATCCGCTAACCAATAATACCAAAGCGGTGTGGATATTTAGTTTGGCTATATCAAATGATATAGCCAAATTTTTTTATAAAAATAAATATCTGCTGGAAAAAAACTCTAGCAGATATTTTTATGTAGAGACGTAAAATTCATTGAATAGAAAATAATATTTATGAGTATAAAAATTTATTAAAATAAAAGAAGAATAAAAGATTGCAAAAAAATCAGCCAGAGGCTGAAAATTATTTACCTAAATACAAATTAAAAAATTCTAAAGTAGATAGATTTCCAAGATACTCAAATTGGCTGATATATTTATTATCTTTGTTATTTAATTTTTTGAAAATAAAGTAATGATCCTTCTCGTCTACAGAATTTTTTGCATTAAGTCTAAAATAATTGTGGCCAGTTGAAACCATGTGTAGCAAGAGATCATCAGTTAAAAAAGTAAGGGGAATATTTATAGTTGCAAACTTGTAAAAATCTTCCTCAAAGTTTTTATAATTGCTAGAGAAATAATCAAACTGAATACAATTTTTTTCTAAATCCTTCATAATTCCTCCAAAATAACAAGCTTAATAATATCCTCAAAAGAAATAATAAGAGCGTCATGACCACATAAATAAAAAGAGTCCTGAAAAATATCATTTATTTTACCAACAAAAGGCTCATGCCTAAGCCTTGTGTAGGCCATAACAGAAATCCCATTTACATAAACTTGACTAAGGGCAAGAAGAATTTCATCTCGGTTCATTTCTTCACTTACATCTATAACATCTCCCATGTGAGAAAGGGCAGAAGTGTGTTCAGAAATAAAAAATCCCATCCACTTTGCCATGCCTCTGTCAACATAAGCTCTTGCAGATTTAAAGGGTAAATAGTTTCTATTAATCATATAACACCTCACAAATTAAATAGTACCGTCCATGCCACCACAGTGACCACCAATTAAAGTGCTTCTTTCAATAACGCGAGAGCCTTCCATTAGACAAGTCGCCCTTTGAATAGAAGTAAAGCCAAACTTGTCACGAATAGAATCAATTACCTTGTCGAGATTTTCTTCACGCTCAATTTTTCTATAGCCCTCAAAAAAATTAAAAATCGTAGAAGACTCGTCAACTAAATTATCATAAGTAACGCCAAGATTTCTCACAGCGCCGCCCTTATATCTTTCACGAAAGAGTTTTAAAACCTCGCCACATAAAACTCGAGTGGACTGACTTGGAGAAATAGTTCTCCTTGCATTTATAGATTTTTTATTTTCCAGGTAAGAAAAACCAACATGAATAGAAATTACAGAAGCCTTCTTTTTAATTCTTCTGATTCTAATAGCAACCTGCTCGGCAATTTCTGATAGAACAAGTTCAATTTCATATTGACTTACATAATCTCGAGGAAGAACTTGAGAATTGCCGAGACCCTTGGACTTAGGTTTGTAGGGAAGGGTTACTTTGGACTCATCCACACCATTTGCATGAAACCAAAGTTGAAGACCAATTATTCCAAGCTCTTTTTTTAAAATATCGGGATTATAATTGGCAAGGTCCTTTATAGAAAAAATATAGAGATCATTTAACCTCTTTTTCATCCTAGACCCAATGCCCCAAAAATCTGTGAGATTATTAATGCCCCAAACTTTATTTTCAACATCTTCGTAAGACCAATTGGCACGCATGGTCCTAGTTTTTTTCGCCTCATTGTCAAGGGCAAGCTTGGCAAGAAGAGGATTGGCATTGCTCATGCCCACAGTAGAATAAAGACCCATGGACTCCCAAATTTCCCTTTGAATCATAGAAGATACTAAGTCCAATTTGTCACGGCGAGAAATATTTTTCTTGGGTATGAAATAATTTAGGCTATTAGTGAGGTCGATAAAGCCTTCATCAATAGAGTAGGGAAGAATTTCTTCATCTGATGCATAATTTTGGAAAATTTTTTGAATTTTTAAATTTTCTTTAATGTAAAGAGCCATCCTTGGGGGAACGATAAAAGTATTCTTTGCCCATCTTTCTATATAAGATATATAATTTTTTGTAATCTCAATATTTTGCCTTCTAGCCTTTTCAAAACTAAACTTTCTAGTTTCAACATCAAAGGGAAGGTCTCTTGAACGACCAACATTGTTTTTCCCAAAAACTTTTTTAAAAGTGGGAGAACTAGCAAGGATTAACCCATTGGAATTATCAGACCTACTCATGACGCAAAGAGAAGTAGTTAGAGGATCAAGATGTCTCATTACACATTCCACGCTGGCATAAAAAGATTTTATATCAACAAAAGCAATATCGGATTTTGGCTCCAAGGAATAATCAATAATACTCATAAAGTAGCTCCTAAAAAAATATATATTTAAACACAAGTTTATTCACTTATATTTTAGAACATTTGAGCGAAAAATACAATTGTTTAGGAGAAAAAAAGAAAATTTGTTTAGGATATATAAAAAATTTATAAAACATATTTATAGAAAAATATTTTTATAAATATATTTAAAATAAAAAACTGTTGAAATTTTGTACAAAAGTTGGCACATAAATTTCAACAGTTTTTATAAAGTTATTTTAATTAAATTAATATGTTATAGTCTAAAAAATTTGAAACTAAGCTTTTAGTAAAGATAAGATTAACTAAATCTATAATACAAACATCATCTTTAAATTTTAGTGACTTATCTATATTTATTTTAAGACCACATTTTTCAAAGACTTCATATTGTCTTTCGCTTCTTTTTGGACTAGAAACATAGGTGTCTGAAGATGGCAAACCACTTCCACAACACTGTTTTGATGTAACATAATCAACAGTAACTTCACTTGCATTTTTTTCAGATAAAAATTTAAGTGCGTCATCTGTTATTTTAATTTTCAAATTAATCTTCCTTTTTTATTAGAGTAACAAAAAATTCACTTGATTTTAATGCTTCAATGGCTATGAAATTTTCACCATCAAATTTTAAAACTTTTCCTGGTTCAAATTCTCTATCTTCTTCATCGTTTAATATAACCTTAATTTGACCTTTTACAATAGTTACAAGAACAGTAAAGCCAGGGTGATTGTGCTTTTCAATAGTTTCACCAGAAGCTAAAACTTTTTTTACTAAAGTAAATTCTTTCTCACTAAAAACTTTTCCAGGCATACTTCCTACATAACCAATCATTTAATTACCTCATTTCTTAAATTTATCTAAATCATGAAAACTTTCTAAGTTTAAATCTTTACTACTAAGATCTTTATCTCTTGATAAGTCTCTTGCATCATCTAAATTTTTTTTGATGATTTGATCATCTTCTAAGCTACTTTCTTTTTCTAAATTAATTTCGCTACCTTTTTCAATGTGATTAATTAAATCCTCGGAAGATTTTAAATCTTCAATTTTATATTCAGGCATTTCTTCTAAGAAAGTTGATAGATTTATTGTTTCACTTTCATAAAGTTTTCGAATAATTTCATCTATGTTTTGTGAATTTTTGCGAACAAGTTCAGATCTTATTTCACTTAATATATTTAATTTTTCTAAATTATATTTTTGACAGAATTTTTTCAAGTCTTCGAAAATTATGTCTGTAATAGTTGGATTAAGTCTTGAACTATTTAAGGAAAATGTTAATGGTCCATGTTCAATGGATTTATTAATTGACATCAAGGATTTTGAGAAAATGTCGAATCTTTGATAAATCATATTTCTTGAATTTGCTCTTTTTTCAAGAGCCTCATTTAGTTCAAATTCTTCTGTAGCTATAAGTACATAATCAAATCCCATAAATTTAAAATCTTTTTCAATTTTGTGTTCTTTTAATTTTATTTTGCCATGAGATTCTTCAGACTTTTTTTCTATATCTTTTGTAAAACTATCTGCAATCATATATATTTCTGCCTCTGTATCAATTACAGATTTAAGTGCAGAAAGAGCAAGATAGCCGCCACCTAAAATTAAAATCTTCTTTTCATAAGTGTCAACACTTACTGGAAGGTAACGCATAATATCACTCCTTTATATTAAATTTTCTTACAATAATATGTAACGCTTAAATTAATTATACCAAATATTAGGTTTTTTAAGCAGATTATTGATTTATTTACAACTTTTAATAAGTAATTTAATAAAATTTTAATATTTCTAAAATTATATGGGTATAATATATGTTATAATAAGATAAAGAAGCTATAAAGAAGCTCATAAAAATGGAGGTTTTATAATGAAATCTGAAAATTTAAGAAGAGTAGCTGCTCTTGGCCTTGCTACAATTATGCTTGCACCAAGCGCAACTTTTGCTAAAGAGTTTAAAGATGTTAAAAAAGACAATAAATACTCTTGGGCATATAATGCAATCGATGTATTAAGTGATAAACATGTAATTAGTGGACATCCTGATGGAGAATTTAAACCAGGAAATTCAGTATCACTTGAAGAACTTTTACAATTAATAAAACAAGTTTTAAATCCAAGTGCTGAGGAATTAAAGGCTGCACGTGATAAATATTCTAAGTTATCAAAGGAAAATGGTGTTAACGCATGGGCAGAAGATGCAGTTTGTTTAGCACTTGATAGAAATTATTTAGATGAAGCTGCATTAAAGAAAGCTTCTGAAAAAGGATTTTTCAAGACTTCTTCAAGAGAATATCCAAGCAGAGGAGATATTGCAATTTTCTTTGCAAGAGCTCTTAATTTAAAGGCAAATGGCAACACAAGTTTACTAAAACACAAAGATCAAAATAAAATGAGTGATACTTTAAAGGGTTATTTAGCTTCTCTTGTAGATGCAGGTATTTTTACAGCAACTGGATCTGATGGTTACTTTAAAAGTGAAAGAGCTATTACTCGTGCTGAAACTGCAATAATTACTAAGGCATCTTTTGACTATGTTGAAAAGAACAATTTAAATGCTAAATCTGAAAAGAAAAAAGGTACTGTAATTCTTTCTTCTAAGTTAAACAATGTAAATGTAATTATAATCGAAGTAAATAATCAAAAATATTCTTTTGATATTAATAACAATACAAAATATAAAATAAAAGACAAAGATATTAAATTGGAAGATATAAAAGCAGGTCAAGAAGTAGAAATAGAATATGTTAAGAGCAATTCTAATGACAGAGAAGGTACTGCAAAAACAATTAATGTTACAAATGCAATGCTTGACATGGTTGGATATGTAAATTCTAAAGGAACTAATGAAATTACTCTTAGATATAGAGATAAAACAGATTCTTTAAACTTTAGAACAACTTCAAAAATTTCAACATCTGATACAAAGACTTTCCCTCTTGATTCAAATGTTAAAATCAAAGCTTATGGTAAAGATTTAAAACTTGAAGATATAAAAGTTGATGATTTAGTTGAATTTAAGACAAATTCTGACAGTAAAATTACAGAAATGACAGTATTCCCTAAAGAAGCTCAAATAAGTGGTAAAGTTATTTCTCTTGACACTTCAAATAAGGATAAAGCTTATTTAAAGATTAGACTTAAAGACAATAAAGATTATGAATTTTATATTACAAGTGAAACTAAGGATTTAGATAGAATTACTTTAAATGACAATGTAAATATTTATGTTAACTATAAAGTAGTAATGGGTCTTGCATCTAACTATAATAAAAATGGAGATGTGTCTGGAGAAGTTGTCGCTTACAGTGGAAATGAATCATCTTTTTCAGATAGGAATCGCTATATTGAAATCCTAAATAAAGATGGATATCGCAATAAGTATTATCTTGCCAATGGTTTTGAAATAAAAACTTATGATGGACTTAGACAAAGTCAAGTTACTGAAAGCTATTTAAGGGGCAAAAATGTAATCTTGACATTTAACAAATATCAAGAAGTTGAAACTATTACTATAATTGATTCTAATTTAGAGTTTAGTGGAATGTTCCAAGTTGTAAGTAAAGAAAATGTTGGATACAATTATAATGTTTATAAAATAGGACTTAGAGTTATTCAATCTGATAATGAAAGATTAAAACCTGGAAAAACTCTTTATTTCCAAACAAGTCAAAATCTAGATAAATATGATGTTTTATCCTTTGATGGATATTTGAATAAAGATGGAGAAATAATTTCTGATTCAAATAATAGAATTCTTGGAAATCCTAGAGAATATTTAAATTATGCTAATAGAACTACAAGAAAAAGCGATTTTGAAGACTATAAATATTTCTTGAATAATAATAGTTACTATAATAATAGAAATGGTGAAGGATTAAGCAATCTTAATCATTTTAATTAATTATTTTAAATAGAAACCCTTAGTGGTTTCTATTTTTTTTGCCCAAATTTATGTTATAATACATTTCGGAGTGATGAAATGAAGAAAAAAATTATAGCAATAAATTTAGTTTTAATTATTTTATTAGCACCAGCTAGTCTTTTTGCAAAATCTTTTAAAGATTTGAGCAAAAATGGAAAAAGCGCTTGGGCATATAATTATGTTGATGAATTGTCAAATAAAAACATCTTAAAGGGTTATGAAGATGGAAGTTTCAAACCAAATAAGCCAGTAAGCTTTTTGGAAATTATGCAGATTTTAAAAACTGTTTTAAATCCTAGTCAAGATGAAATAAAAGCAGCAAGAGATGCTTATCTTGAACTTGTAAATTCAAATGGAGTTATTGATTGGGCGAAAGATGCAGTATGTTACAATCTTTATCAAGGAACAATTACTGAAAAAACTCTAAAAATCGCTAGTGAAAAAGGATTTTTGGAAAACAAATTTTATCCAAATAGAAATACTATTGCAGTTTATTTTGCTAGAGCCTTTAAAATTGAAAAAAATACTGACCTATCAAATTTAAAGTATAAGGACTTAAATAATATTAATTCTCTTACTTTAGAGTATCTTCCAAATCTTGTAAATTATAATATTTTTACAAGCACAGGTTCTGAAGGTAAATTTAACGGAAATCTTGCCATTAGAAGAAGCGAAATTGCTGTTATAACTTCAAAAGGTCTTTCTTATGTAGAACTTAATAAAGATAAAATAAAAAATCAAGTAAATCCTACTGAAGCTAATGATCTTTTAATAAATAATACAGAAGAAAAAAATAATGAAGTAAATAATTTAGATAATCAAAATAACAATAATAATGAAAATAATAATTTAATTTTTGAAAATAAAAAAGATACAGAAATAAGAGAAGAATTAAAGCCTGCTGAAGAGTATTTTACAGTTAATTTTAAGGGTAAAGTTATTGAAGTAATTGATGGTGGAAAAGTTAAATATATTAGAGTAGAAATAACTGAGTCTGACTCAAATAAATTTACGCCAGGAAATATTATAACAGTCAATACTTTTAGAAATCACAATAAAAATGATATTGTTGAGGGGTCTGGAATTTTTGGCGAAAATAGTTTAACAAATATAAAATTAAAGTGATGATTAAGGGCTGTTTTATAACGGCCCTTTCAATTTGGAGGAAAATTGGAATTTTTAAGTAGAACTGAAAGAATGATTTCATCTGATGATATAAAAAAAATTAATTCAAAAGCTGTCTTGGTTTTTGGACTTGGAGGAGTAGGTGGTTCCTGTGTTGAATCACTTGTGCGTTCTGGTATAGGAAAAGTAGGAATTGTAGATGGCGATGAGTACGAAATTACAAATGTCAATAGACAAATTTTTGCGACTACAAAAACTATTGGCATGAGAAAAGTAGACGCTTGTCAGGAAAGACTTTTGGAAATTAATCCAGAAGTTAAAATTAAAAAATACGATTTATTTATTACAGAAGAAAATATAAAAGATATTGATTTTGAAAACTATGATTATGTTGTCGATGCCATTGACACAATTACATCAAAACTTTTAATAATAAAAAAAGCTCATGAAAAAAATATAAAAATAATTTCTGCCATGGGGGCAGGTAATCGCCTTGACCCTACGAAATTTGAAGTTTTAGATATTGAAAAGACGAAAAATGATCCAGTGGCAAGGATTATGAGAAAAAAATTAAAAGAAATGAATATAAAAAAATTAAAGGTAGTTTGCTCAAAAGAAATCCCAATAAAGACAGGAGATAGGACTCCTGGTTCAATTTCTTTTGTGCCACCTGTTTGTGGCATGGTTTTAGCATCCTACGTGGTCTCTGATATCTTAAAAAGTTGAAATGATAGCGAAAAAAACATATAATAATTAGCAGTAAGGAGAAGTCATGGATATAAATACATTAAACGATAAACAAAGAGAAGCACTTTTGACAACAGAAGGTCCAGTTTTAATTTTAGCAGGAGCAGGATCAGGAAAGACAAAAGTTGTAACTTCAAAAATTGCATACTTAATGGAAGAATTAAATGTTCCTTCATGGAAAATTTTGGCTATAACTTTTACTAATAAGGCTGCAAAAGAAATGAAGGACAGAGTTCAAAAGCTAATTGATAGAGACATCTCCTCAATGTGGATAGGAACTTTTCACTCAATTTGTGTGAGAATATTAAGAAAAAACATCGAAAGAATTGGCTATAATTCTAGCTTTACTATTTACGACAGAGATGATCAGATAACTGTTGTTAAGGAAGCTATTGCAGAAATAACACTTGATAAGGATATGTATAAGCCTAGGTCAATTGTAAATGATATTTCAAATATTAAGGGCGAAGGCATAAGTCCAATTGAATACATAGAAGCTAATAAGGACAATTTTTTCAAGGAAAATCTTGGCAAAATTTATGATTTATACGAGAAAAAACTTAGAAAAAACAACGCTTTAGACTTTGACGATCTTTTAATAAAAACTGTGGATATTTTAAAATCTGAAGATGATGTGAGAGATTTTTATAGAGATAAGTTTCAGTATATTTTTGTTGACGAATACCAAGATACCAATAAAATTCAGTACGAGCTTATAAAGTTAATTGCAGGAAAAAACCCTAACCTCACTGTAGTTGGAGATAATGACCAATCTATTTATAAATGGCGTGGTGCAGATATAAACAATATTTTAAACTTCCACAAGGATTTTCCAGGTGCAAAAATTGTAAAGCTTGAGCAAAATTATCGTTCAACGCAAAAAATACTTGATGTTGCAAATGAGGTTATTGGATACAATACTACGAGAATTGAAAAAAATCTTTGGACTGCAAGAGATGAAGGAAAAAATGTAGTTTATAGAGAGTTTCCTCACTCAAATGAAGAGGAATATGGCGTTGTAAATAAAATTATTGCCCTAAATTATAAGGGTGAAGAATTTAAGGATATGGCAATTCTTTATAGGACAAATGCGCAATCAAGAGGTTTTGAAGAAGCCCTTGTTAGAGAAAGAATCCCCTATAAAATAGTTGGCGGACTAAAATTCTACGACAGAATGGAAGTTAAAGATGTCTTGGCATATCTAAGAATATTAAATAACACTGATGACAATGTAAGCCTTGCAAGGATTATAAATAGGCCTAAGAGGGGAATTGGAGAAACATCTCTAACTGATCTTTTGGACTATGCAGATAAAGAAGGACTTTCTCTTTATGATGTTGTCACAAATATTGATAAATTCGAAGACTTAAATCTTAGAGCGAGAAAAAATATTAAAGATTTTGGAAGTATTTTAAAAATCTTAAAGGAGAGGACAGAAAATCTTTCTATTGGAAAACTTTTTGAAGAGGTTTTATATGAAAGTGGCTATGTAAACGACTTAAAAAATCAAAATACTATTGAAGCAAAGACTAGACTTGAAAATATAGAAGAACTTCACTCAAATATTATGGAATATGATAGAGAAGGAGTGGAGCTTGCTGAATATTTAAATACACTTTCTCTTTTATCAGATGTCGACAAAACTTCAGAGGACAGCGGAGTAAACCTTATGACAATGCATGCTGCCAAGGGACTAGAATTTGGAACAGTATTTTTAGTTGGACTAGAGGAAGGACTTTTCCCAACAAGTAGAGCTCTAGAAAGTGATGAAGAAGTTGAAGAGGAAAGAAGACTTTGCTATGTAGGCGTAACTCGTGCCTGCAATAATTTATTTATTTCATCTTCAAGGACTCGTTCTATGTATGGAAAATTAACTCCTGCAAAGAGGAGTAGATTTATTGAAGAAATGGGCGACAAAATAGAAATTGTTGAAGATAAAAGTAGAGAATTACTTGAAGTTCGAGATTATAATGAGGGAAATAGATCAGTAACTAGACCTAAAAAATTCTTTGGCATTGATAAAAAAGTTGAAACAAGTAAAAAATCAAGTGATGATAAAAATATTAATGTTGGCGATAAGGTTAAGCACAAAATATTTGGCAAGGGTATGGTAGTGCAAAAGAAGGAAAAAAATGGCGACTATGAAGTTGTAATTTCCTTTGATAAAAAGGGTCTAAAAAGACTTATGCTTTCTGTTGCTCCAATTAAATTAGTTGACTAGGTGAAAAATTATGGATGATAAAATAAAAGAAATGGATAGTTTAATTGCTGAGATCGACAAATTAAATTACCATTATTATACCTTAGACGAGCCCTTACTTTCTGACGCAGAATACGACAAATTATACGATAGACTAGTAAAGCTTGAAAATGAAAGTGGGACAGTTTTATCTTATTCTCCTACCACAAGAGTTGGCGGTGCAATTTTAGATAAATTTGTAAAACACACTCATCTAGCTAGGCTTTATTCCATGGATAAGGCACAAGGAGACGATGCACTTCTCGCTTGGTATAATAGAATAGAAAAATTTGTGAGAGATTACAATTTAGATCATGTAAATAAACTTCCAGAACCGGAATTTATTGTGGAATTAAAATTTGATGGACTTACAATTAATTTAACTTATGAAAATGGGAACCTCCTTATGGCATCTACAAGGGGAAATGGAATAATAGGAGAAGAAATCTTAGAACAAGTTAAGACAATTTATTCAGTTCCTCTTAGAATTTCTTATAAGGGTAAAATTGAAGTGCAAGGTGAAGGTTTGATGCCTTTATCTGAACTTAAAAAATACAATGAAAATAATGAAGAAAAATTAAAAAATGCAAGAAATGCAGCAGCAGGTGCTCTTAGAAATTTAGATCCAAAAGTTACCAAGAAAAGACATCTTACAGCTTTCTTTTACAGTGTAGGCTATACTGAAGAGGACTTATTTAAATCTGACGATGATATAAAAAATTTCTTAAGAGAAAATAATTTTAAAGTTTCCAAATATAATTTTAAAGTAAAAAAATACCAGGAAATTATAGATAAGATTCATGAAATAGGAGATAATAGAGATAAGCTTGATATTTTAATTGACGGAGTTACTATTAAGGTAAATGATATTGAGACGAGAAAAGCCTTGGGCTATACTAATAAATTTCCACGCTGGGCAGTTGCCTATAAGTTTGAGGCAGAAGAAATTTCAACAACTCTTTTAGATGTTGTTTGGAATGTTGGAAGAACTGCCAAGGTTACACCATCGGCAATACTTGAGCCAGTGGACATTGGCGGAGTAACAGTAAAGAGGGCAACCTTAAATAATTATGACGACATTTTGAGAAAAAAGGTTAAAATTGGGTCAAGAGTTTTAATTAGAAGGTCAAATGATGTAATTCCAGAAATACTTGGAACACTTCCATCAGAGAGTATTACTCGTGAAATTGAAAAGCCAAAGACTTGCCCTTATTGTGGGTCACATTTATATCAAGATGGAGTCCATATTTTCTGTCCAAACACACTTTCATGTGTTCCGCAACTTGTGTCAAGGCTAACTCATTTTGCATCGAGAGATGCCATGAATATAGATGGTTTTAGCGAAAAGACAATTGAAAAATTAATGGAAACAGTTGATTTAAAAGAAATCCCTGATATTTACAAATTAAAGTATGAGGACATTATTAAAATTGAGGGTTTTAAGGAAAAGAGGACAAATAATCTTTTAAAAGCAATTGAAGATTCAAAAAAGGTTCATCTTTCAAATTTTATTTACGCACTTGGTATTCCCAATGTAGGAATAAAAACTGCAAGAGACCTTGCAAATCACTTTAAAGATTTTGAAAAATTAAAAAATTCTAAGGAATATGAATTAATTTCAATTGGTGATATTGGAAATATAACAGCAAAGGAAATTGTAGAATTTTTTAATGATGAAAGAATTGTTGGAGCTGTAGATGAACTTTTTGAATTAGGTGTAAGTCCTTATTATGAAGATGATAAAGACATTCCAAAGCCACTTATTGACAAGACTATTGTTATAACTGGCAGCCTAGATATACCGAGAAAAGAATTGGAAGAGAAATTAATTTATCTTGGAGCTAAAGTAACAGGATCTGTTAGCAAAAAGACAGACTATGTAGTTGCTGGCGAAAATCCTGGATCAAAGTATGACAAGGCTAAGTCCCTAGATATAAAAATTTTAAGTTTAGATGAACTTTATAAATTAGTAGGAGGTTTAAATGAATAAGGAAGATATAAAGCATATTGCAGATATTGCTCAAATTGATTTTACTGATGAAGAGCTTGACAAATTTGCACCAAGCTTTGATGAAAATATTGAACTTGTAAATAAAATTAAAGAAATTGACACAGAAGGTGTTGAAAAAGTTTTTCAAGTCAATGGAACAGAAAATAATATTCGTGAAGATAAAACTGGAGAGTCTCTTTCACAGGAAGAGGCACTTGAAAATGCCGCTACTAAAAAATACGGTTATTTTAAACTTATTAAGTTTGTTGATTAGGAGGGACTCATGACTTTTAGCAATTTAAGAGCCTGGGAAATTGCCCAAGGATATAGAAATAAAGATTTCTCTTGTGAGGAAGTTACTAGAGAATTTTTAGATAATATAAAAGAAAAAGATGGCGAAATAAATGCCTACATCACTGTTACTGAAGAAATGGCAATGAAAAAGGCTAAAGAAGTTGATGAAAAATTTCACAACAGAGAAGAAGTATCTCCCCTTGCTGGTGTGCCAATTTCTATAAAGGACAATATTTCTGTTAAGGATGTAAAGATGACTTGTGCATCAAGAATGTTAGAAAATTATATTTCACCCTATGATGCAACTTTAGTAAAAAAAATAAAAAATAAGGATGGAGTAATCCTTGGCAAGGTAAACATGGACGAATTTGCCATGGGTGCAACAACTAGAACTTCTTATTTTGGAGTTACAAAAAACCCACTTGATACTACTAGAGTTTCTGGAGGATCATCAGGTGGATCTGCAGCTTCAGTTAGTGCCAATATGGCAGCAATTTCTATAGGAACAGATACAGGTGGATCTGTTAGACAACCTTCAAGTTTTTGTAAAACTGTGGGCATGAAACCAACTTATGGTTCTATTTCAAGATTTGGCGTGGCATCAATGGCAAATACTTTTGACCAAGCAGGCGTTATTGCCAATGATGTAAGAGATCTTACTATGATGTTTAATGTTATAGAAGGTCGTGACGAAAAAGATGCAACATCTGTTGGTAATCCTGGACTAAAATACGACTTTGACTTTTCCGAAGATGCAATAAAAAATCTCGAGGGCAAAAAATTTGCTATCCCTCAAACTTATTTAGATATGGATTTAAATAAAAGAGTAAGAGGGGAACTTGATAAGGCAATTGAAATTTTAAAGGACAATGGAGCAAAAGTAGAAGCCTACGATATTGATTCACTTAATCACACTATTGAAACTTATAATATTTTAGTAAATGGCGAAATTGCATCTAACTTGGCTAGATTTGATTCCATTCGTTACGGTCATAGGACAGACAAAAAATTTGATACAGTTGAAGAAATGTATCGTGCATCAAGACAAGAAGGCTTTGGCGAAGAAGTTAAGAGAAGAATAATGATTGGAACTCATATACTTTCCATGGAAAATGCTGATGAATTTTATTATAAGGCTCTTAAAGTTAGAGGACTTATAAAGAGGGATATGGATAGAATGTTTAAGGACTATGACTTTATGATTTGTCCAACTTTCCCAGTTCTTCCTTTTAAAATTGATGATGACATGAGTCCAATAGAAATGTATCAAGCAGATTTATTTACAATTCCTGCAAATATGGTTGGATCACCATCAATTTCACTTCCAATGCCAGCTGGAGATGACGGACTTTCTGTTGGAATTGAATTTAGTGCAAAGAGATTTAAGGATAAAGATTTACTTCAAGCGTCATTTGCTTTTGAAAGGAGTTTAAATAAATGAAATATAAAACAATTGTAGGTTTGGAAATTCACGTCGAACTTTCCACTGAAACAAAGGCTTTTTGTTCATGCAAGAACTCCTTTGGAGATGAACCAAATACAAATGTGTGCCCAGTTTGCTTGGCACTACCTGGTGGTATGCCAGTTTTAAATAGAAATGTAGTAAATTACACTGTAATGGCTGGTACTGCCTTTAACTGCAAAATTAACAATAAATCAAAATTTGACAGAAAAAATTATTTTTATCCAGATTTAACAAAGGGATTTCAAATAACACAAAATGATAATGCAATTTGTACTGATGGTTATCTTGAAATTGAAGGAGATGAAGGAACTAAAAAAATTGGACTTTTCCAAATTCAAATGGAAGAAGATACTGCTAAGAGCCTTCACACAGAAGAAAATGAAACACTTATGGACTACAACAGATGTGGGGTTCCTCTAATTGAAATTGTAACTAAACCAGATATTTCAAGTGGTAAAGAAGCTCGTGTATTTCTTGAAAAATTAAAATCAACTTTAAGATTTTTAAATATTTCTGACTGTAAGATGGAAGAAGGATCTTTAAGATGTGACGTCAATGTAAATATTAAGGACATGGAAACAGGCGAAAAAACTGCCATCACTGAAGTTAAAAATCTAAATTCCTTTAGAGGAGTTGAAAAGGCAATTGACTTTGAAGTTGAAAGACATATAAAACTTCTTGAAAATCATGAAAAAGAAATTAGAACTACAAGAAGATGGGACGATGCAAAAAATGAAACTATTTTAATGAGAGTTAAATACACTGCAAGCGACTACAGATTTGCACCTGAAGGAGATCTTCCCATAGTTCATATTACTGACGAAGAGATAAAGGAAATTGTAGATAAAATGCCAGAACTTCCAGATCAAATGATTGAAAGATTTGTAAAAGATTATGGCATAACAAGAGAAGATGCTGAAGTTCTTGCATCATCAAGAGAACTAGCCAAATTCTTCGAAGACCTTGCAAAGAATTTTAAAGACTATACACTTCTTTCAAATTGGATTCAAACAGAAATATTAAGAAGAGTTGAAATAACTGATGATGAAGAATTTAAACTTCCTTTTGCCAATGAAGAATTTATTGAACTTTTAAATTCAATTAAAAGCGAAAAAATTAGCAACAATGCTGGTAAAAAAGTTCTTCGTCAAATGTTTGAAACAGGCGACGGAGCAAAAGAAATAATAGAAAGACTCGGTCTTGTTCAAATGACCGATGTATCTGCAATTGAAAAAATTGTAGATGAAGTTCTAGACGAAAATGAGCAGTCAATCATTGACTTCAAGGAAGGCAAGGACAGGGCTCTAGGATTTTTAGTTGGACAAGTAATGAAAAAATCAAGAGGAAAGGCAAATCCAAAGATTGCAAATGAAATGCTTGTTAAAAAATTAAAGGAAAGATAATTTTTTAAAAAGGTGTCGAGATGACACCTTATTTTTTTATATAATTTTTAAATTATAAATTCTTTTTCAAATTTCTAAAAGTATTGATATAATAATGTAATAAAATGCAAATTATACTTTTTATTATACTTAACAAAGCTTTCATTGATTATTCACAAATTTTTATTATAATAAAGCAGGTGATTAAATGTTTAAAATTTTAGTTGTTGATGATGAAAAAAGCATAAGAGAAGTAATTAGAACTTATGCAGAATTTGAAGGTCATGAAGTTGTGGAGGCAGGAGATGGCCTTGAAGCAATTGATAAAGTTCGTGAAGAAGATTTTGATGTAATAGTAATGGATATTATGATGCCAAAACTAGATGGCTTTTCTTCTTATAAAGAAATAAAAAAAATAAAGAATATTCCAGTTTTAATGTTATCAGCTAGAGATGAAGAGTATGATAAATTATTTGGATTTGAAATTGGAATTGATGATTATGTTACAAAGCCTTTTTCTCCAAAGGAACTTATGGCAAGATTAAATGTTATAGTAAATAGAAATAATAAAGTTGAAGAAAATAACACTATGGAATTTGAAGGCTTAAAAATTGATTTAGACGGAAGAGTGGTATTTGTCGATGATGAAATAGTAGATTTAACTCCAAAGGAATATGATCTTTTAGTCTATATGGTTAAAAATAAAAACATAGCTCTTTCAAGAGACAAACTTTTAAATCAAGTTTGGGGTTATGACTTTTATGGAGAAGACAGAACAGTTGATACCCATATAAAAATGCTTAGAAATTCAATTAAGGAGTATAGAAAATTTATAATTACTGTAAGAGGAGTGGGATATAAATTTGATACAAGAAATTAAAGAAATAAGGAGAGTTAAAATCGACAAAAATAGTATCCTCTTTAAGCTATGGAAGTCCTTTGTCTTTTTTGCTGGACTAATTTTAATTTCTATTTGGCTATTTCAAACAGTTTTTTTGTCAAGCTTTTATGAAACCATGAAAATTCGTGAAGTAACAAAGGTTGGTAACGAATTAAGAAATGATTATAAATCACAAGATTTTGAGACAAAACTTTCAAACTATGCAAACACAAAGGGTCTTGAGATAAAAGTTCTTGATGAAAAAGGAGCCTGGGTTTTTCCTTTAAGATTATTTGATGAATTTGTGGAAAGACCGAGAATGATTTGGGAAAATTTTGACAAGTTTTTTGGATCCTTAAAAAGAGACAATAGGATTTATAAAATTTATACAGTTAGATATGAAAATTTAAAGGATCCTTCAATTATTTACGCAGGTTATCTTGGAAATACTGATGGTGAAGATTATTATCTTTACATAAATTCTGTTTTAAAACCAGTAGATGCTACAGTAGATGTAATAAGAAGAATGTTATTAATAATTTCTTTCTTGGCTCTTATTTTTGCATCTATTACTGCTTATTTTGTTTCAAGAAGACTTTCAAGACCTCTTGTAAGAATGTCAAACACTGCAAAGGAACTTGCCAAAGGAGATTATAAAGTTCAGTTTAGGAAGGGCGAGTATACAGAAATAGACGATCTTTCCAACACACTTAACTATGCAAAAAATGAATTAACTAAGACAATTGAAATGAGAAAGGATTTAGTTGCAAATGTAAGTCATGATTTAAAGACACCACTTACTGTTATAAAATCTTATGGAGAGATGATTAGAGATATTTCAGGCTCAAAAGAAAAGTTACGAAATAAACATCTTGAAACAATAATAAGTGAAGCTGATAATTTGACAGACCTTGTAAATGATTTATTAGACCTTTCAAAAATTGAATCCAATCTTGAAGAAATAAGAAAAGAAGAATTTGACCTAGAGGATTCCCTTAATGAAGTCCTCAACAGATTTAAAATTAATAAAAATTATTCTGATTATAAATTTGAAATTGATACAAGTGGAGATACGAGAATTTTAGGAGATAGGTCGAAAATAAACCAAGTCATTTATAATTTGATTAATAATGCCATAAATTATTCTCCAGTTAATAAAAATATTAAAATACTTATTAAGGGAGATGAGAGGGAAACTGAATTTCACTGCATTGACAATGGAATAGGAATAAAAGAAGAAGATATAAAAGGAATTTGGGACAGATTTTATAGAGTTAGGAATAATCATACAAGACCAGAAATAGGAACAGGTCTCGGACTTTATATTGTTAAAACTATTATGGATCTTCATGGATTTAAATACGGAGTTCATTCAAAAATAAATGAAGGCTCGGATTTTTATTTCATTGCAAATAAATAGAAAATAATTTTTAAGAATCGACTAGAAATAGTCGATTTTTTTATGCCTAAAATTTTAAATTTTATAAATTCACTCATTATAATAAACCTTTTCTTATTTTATAATATTTTTTTTAGAAATTTAAAAAATTTTTTATTAATTTCCTATTTAATAAAAATTCTTAACTTTAAGGCAAATTAATTAAAAAATGTACTTATTCCGAAACATTATTTATTAGAACATAAAAAATAATGCCATTAGTCCTCATTTTTAAAAAGCATTTATATGACTAGAAAATAGCGAGTTTATGTAGTAAAATTATCTTAAGTGGAGCGAAGTGGAATAATAATTCATATAAATGGAATAAAATGGAGAATAAAAATGTTAATAGGTGAATTTAGACACAGCCTGGATCCAAAGGGTCGAATAACAATTCCATCTAAATTTAGAGATGACCTTTCTATATTTGTAATGACAAAGGGTCTAGATGATTGCCTATTTTTATATCCAAAGGATCAATGGGAGAAAATTGAAAATAAATTAAAGGAACTTCCAATGACTAATAAAGCAGTTCGTTCCTTTGTGAGAACATTTTTCTCTGGTGCAGTTGATTGCGTCTTAGATAAGCAGGGGCGAGTTCTCATAACAGAAAATTTAAGGGATTATGCAAATCTTGAGGATAAATGCGTAATTATTGGACTTTCCAATCGTGCAGAAGTTTGGTCTGAAGAAAATTGGAATAAATACAATGAAGAAGAAGCACTTTCTTATGAAGAGCTTGCTGAAAAGATGTCGGAGTTGGGAATATAATGGATTTTTCACATAAAAGTGTTCTTTTAAAAGAAACAATTGAAGGATTAAATGTTAGAAAGGGAAAAATTTATCTTGATGGAACTCTTGGAGGCGCAGGTCATAGTTATGAAATTCTAAAAAAGCTTGATGGAACTGGACTTTTAATAGGAATTGATCAAGATGAAGAAGCTCTTAAAGCTGCAAGAGAAAAACTTTCCGATTTTAAAAATGTAGAATTTTTTAATTTAAATTATATAGATTTTGAAAAAGCTCTTGATGAACTTGGCATAGATAAGATTGACGGAGTCCTACTTGATATTGGAGTTTCATCTTATCAATTTGACAATCCAGAGAGAGGGTTTTCATACAGGTTTGATGCACCACTTGATATGAGAATGGACCAAAGTTTAGAAATTTCTGCAAAAGAAATTGTAAATACATATAGTGAAGGTGAAATCACACAAATTATAAAGGATTTTGGTGAAGAAAAGTGGGCTTCGAGAATTTCTAAATTTATTGTGGAAGAGAGGAAAAATAAAAGTATTGACACAACTTTTGATCTTGTTGAAATAATAAAAAATGCAATACCTGCTTCAGCAAGAAGAAATGGTCCCCATCCTGCAAAGAGAACCTTCCAAGCTTTAAGAATTGAAGTAAATAAAGAACTTGATGTTTTGAAAAATTCTATTGATAAATTTGTAAAGAGATTAAATCCTGGTGGGAGAATAGCAATTATTACTTTTCATTCTCTTGAAGATAGAATTGTTAAAAATTCCTTTAAATATTTGGAAAAAGACTGCATATGTCCACCTACTTCTCCAATTTGCACATGCGATAAAAAAAGAGAAATAAAAATTATTACAAGAAAGCCTATTACTGCAAGTGAAGATGAGCTAAAAGAAAATAATAGATCCCACTCTGCAAAACTAAGAATTGCCGAAAAATTAGAGGTGTAAAATGGCAAAAAAATTAACTAAAATTTCAAATAAAAGTTATAATATATATAAGAATCAGATTTTAAATAATAAGCCTTTTATTTTCACTGTGGCAATTGTTACAATTGTATTTGTTGCGATTTTAATTTTGTATTCACAAATTGCAGGTCTTGATAGAGAAATTTTAAAACAAAAGGCTGAAATTGATGAATTAAATAAAACTAAGATAACTCTTGTAGGGGAAATAAAAGCTGTTAAATCATCTGAACAAATTGCTGAAGAAGCTATGTATAAACTTGGCATGGTTTATCCTTCAGAAGATCAAATAGTTTACATAGATTCAGGAGAAGAAAAAAATCTTGCAGATATTAATTACAATGTTTTCTTGAGTCCTATTGTTTCAGTCCTTAGATCCTTTACAAGAGATTAGGGGGATATAATTGAAAAATAATAAAATTAAAGCTAGAGATAGAAAAAAGAAAGGTGGATTTACAAGGCACTTTTATAATGCCAATAAATTCATATTTATATTTTTTATCTTTCTAGCTTTTTTATTTGTAGCACTAATATTTAAGCTATTATATATTCAAGTTGTTCAGTCACAAGAATTAACTATAGCTGCTTTAAATCAGCTTACAAGAACAGAAGTTATAAATTCCAATCGTGGAATAATTTATGACAGAAATAATAAAGAATTAGCAGTTAATATAACTAAATGTAATGTTTTTTATAATATGGATTACTTGAAACAATCAAAAGATGAAAGTGATAGCGAATTTAAAAATAGAAAAGAAGAAATTTATGATGAAGATGCCAAAATTATTTCTGATATAACTGGTTTAGAATTTGATGAAATTAGAGATAAAATGGTGGGAGATAAAGTTGTAAGAGTTGCAACTAATATTGACCTTAATAAGGCGAATGAGCTAAAGGACTTTAGAACAAAAATTATAAAAGAAAATCAAAATAAAAAGAAAAATAAAAAATATAACTTAATGGCTATTTCGATTGACGATGTTATTAGAAGACTTTATCCATTTAACAGTCTTGCATCCTATATTATAGGTTTTACTAATGACGAAAACGTAGGACAATATGGAATAGAAGCAAGTTATGATGAAGAACTTTCTGGTATATCAGGGAAAAGTGTTTCTTTAAAGGACAATGCTCAAAATAAAATTCCGCTTACAGATGAAGAAACTTATGCCCCAAAGGAAGGATATTCAGTAGTTTTGTCAATTGATTCAAATATCCAACAATTTGCAGAAACTGCTGCAGAAAATGCAAAAAAAGAAAATGAAGCCGACAGAGTTTCTGTAATTGTTCAAGACACTATGACTGGTGAAATTTTGGCTATGACAACTAAGGATGATTACAATCTAAATGATCCAAGAGCTCCAATTAATGAAAAACAAGAAGAAGAATGGAAAAATCTTGATGAAGATGAGAAAATGGATGTCCTCTATGAAAATTGGAGAGATTTTAATGTAAATGATCAATACGAACCAGGATCAACCTTTAAACTAATAACAGCAGCAGCTGCAATAGAAGAAAATACATCTCAGCCAGATTCACAATATACATGTCAAGGTAGTATGAAAATTGGCGATAGAAAATTATCTTGTACAAGCCATACTAGAGGAAAGAAGAGCCTTGCTAAGGCAATAGAAGAATCTTGTAATATGACAATGATTCAAGTTGGAAGAGATTTAGGAGCTGAAAAATTCTTAAAATATATTAATGCTTTTGGTTTTGGCAAAAAAACAGGTATTGAGTTATATGGAGAATCAACTGGACTTATTCCATCATCATCTAAGGATATTAGTAAAGTAAAACTTGCCACAATGTCTTATGGACATTCAATTGCAGTTTCTCCACTTCAACTAATAAATGCAGTTAGTGCAATATCAAATGGTGGATATTTAAACAAGCCAACTCTTGTAAAAGAGTTAGTAGATGCCAATGGAAATGTAATTGAAAAAAAGAAAACTGAACTAAGAAGAAGAGTGATTTCAGAAGAAACATCTGAAAAGATGAAATATATGATGAAAAGAGTTGTAGATAAGGGAACTGGTAAACTTGCACAAGTTCCTGGCTATCAAGTTGGAGGCAAGTCTGGTACTGCCAATATTGCAACACCAACAGGATACTTAGAAGCTTACAATTCATCTTTTGTTGGAGTTGCACCTTTAAATGATCCAAGATTGACAGTTTTAGTTGTTGTAAATAATCCAAAGGGAGGAATACTTGGTAGTGTTGTTGCAGCACCAGTTGTTCAAGAAATTTTAAGCAAATCACTTAACTATATGAAGATTCCAAAAACTGAAGAAGTGGACGAGAAGGAAGATTTTATATCAGTTCCTGATGTTGAAGGTTTACTTTTAGAAGATGCTGGAAAAATTTTATTAAAAGCAGGATTAAGGTTTAATACAAATGCTGATAAGGTAGAAAATTATTCTGTAGTAATAAACCAAAGCCCATCTAAGGGATCTAATGTAATAAAAGACACTATAGTTGATCTTGCAATTAATGATAAAGATAGCGGACTTTTAATAATGCCAAATCTAGCTAAAAAAACTAGAAAAGAAGCTGAATCTATTTTAAATTCAATGAATATAGAGTATAATATCAAAGGAAATGGCGATTTTGTAAGCCAAAGCCCTATGGCAGGAAAAAAATTAACTGGGGATGAAACAATTACCATTAATTATCAAAAATCTCATGATGAAGAATCGTCAGAAGAATCTTTAAATGAAGAAAATTTAAAAACAAATAATAAGAAAAATATAAATAATGAGAATTTAAAAGAAAGAAATTCTCACAAAAAGAAAAAATTGTTAAAAAACAATTTAAAAGAAAATTTAGTTAATAAAAAATCTAATAAAGAGGATAAAAATTAAAAAAGGACTAGGACAGAAGTAATATGAATTATTTAATAAATATAGGGTTGGGATTAATTCTTTCACTAATTTTTGGAAGGTTTTTAATACCAATATTAAAAAAATTGCATGCAGGACAAAGTATAAGAGAAGAGGGACCTAAGAGCCACATGGTTAAAAGTGGAACTCCTACTATTGGTGGACTTATATTTTTATTTTCTGCAATAATTACAACTTTAGTAACAGGAAATTTTAAAGTTTCTGTTTTAATGATACTTTTTTCTACACTTGCTTTTGGAGCAGTTGGATTTATAGATGATTATATAAAAGTTGTAATGAAAAGAAATTTAGGACTTCGTGCTTATCAGAAGTTATTTTTACAAATTTTAACTGCTGTAATATTAATTATTTATCAATATAATTCTAAACATATGGGCACCGATTTATATATTCCTTTTTTAAAAGATTATAGATCTATTGGAGTTTTTTATATTCCCTTTATAATTTTTGTTATAGTTGGAACTGTAAATTCTGTTAATTTAACTGATGGTCTAGATGGGCTTTCAAGTAGCGTTACAATTATTTGTCTATTATTTTTTAATGTTGTAGCTGTGAAGTTTCAAAGATATGAAATAGCAGCATTTTCACTTGCCCTTGCTGGAGCCTTAATAGGATTTTTATTTTTCAACAAATATCCAGCCAAGGTATTTATGGGAGATACAGGTTCTCTAGCACTTGGTGGAGCAATTTCTGCAATAGCACTTCTTTTAAATGTACCTTTAATTCTTCCTATAGCTGGTGGAATATATTTTATAGAAACTCTTTCTGTAATTATTCAAGTTGTAAGTTTTAAAACAAGAGGTAAGAGAGTATTTTTAATGTCACCACTACATCATCATTTTGAACAAAAGGGTTGGCATGAGAAAAAAATTGTGGCAGTATTCTCCCTAGTTGAACTTATACTTTGTATAATTTCATATTTAATTTTATTTTAGGTGATATTCATGTTAGAAAACAAAAATATCTTAATAATGGGATTTGGAGTAACGGGTAAGTCAAGCTTGAAATTTTTAAGGGAATTTCCAGTAAAAATTTATATTTATGACAAAAAAATTGATCTTCAAAGTTTAAAAGTAGATGAAGATTTTATTATTTTCAAAGATGAAGATTTAGACAAAATTGACTTAATTGTAAAGAGCCCTGGAATTTATCCTTTCGACGATCTTCTAGTAAAGGCAAGAGAAAAAAATATTGAAATAATTTCTGATATTGAGCTTAGCTACAGATATTTAAAAACAGATAATGTTGTTGCAGTAACAGGCACAAATGGAAAAACAACAACAACTACAATTGTTGGTGATATTTTAAAAAGAAAGGCAAAGACCTTTGTAGTTGGAAATATTGGTAGGGGAATTTTAGAAATTACTAAAGAAGCAAAAAAAGATGATTTTATAGTAATAGAAGCATCATCCTTTCAATTAGAGGATACAATAAAATTTAAACCCCACATTGCACTTTTAACTTATGTAACAAGTGATCACTTAGATTGGCATAAAACTACAGAAAATTACGTAAATGCCAAGTTTAAAATTTTTGCAAATCAAGATGAAAATGATTTTGCAATTTTAAATTATGAAGACAGAAATCTTGCAAAAAAACACAACATTAAGGCTCAAAAGTATTATTTTTCTATGGAAAAAATTTCTGAAAAAGGATCTTATTTTGACAATGGAAAAATTTATTACAATGATGGCAAAAATACTGAAGAAATTTTAGATGTAAAAGACTTAAAAATTCCTGGAGTTCACAATATAAAAAATGTAATGGCTGCTATTATAATAGCCAAACTTTTTGGAATTGATTCTTATACTATAAAAAGAAGCATTAGCTCTTTTACTGGAGTTGAACATAGAATTGAATTTGTTAGAGAACTTCATGGAGTAAAATATTACAATGACTCAAAGGGAACAAATCCTGACTCAACAGAAGTTGCAATAGCAGCAATGGATGGCAATGTAATATTAATTGCAGGCGGTTATGATAAAAATTCAAACTTTGATAATTTAATTGAAAAATCAAAGGACAAATTAAAAACAGTAATTTTATTAGGTGAAACTGCTGACAAAATTTCTAATTCTTGCAAAAAATCAAAGGTAGAATTTTACATTGTAAAAGATTTAAATAAAGCAGTGGAACTGGCAAAAAAATTATCTCTTAAAGGAGAAGATGTACTTCTTTCTCCAGCCTGTGCTTCTTGGGATATGTATAGTAATTATGAAGCTAGGGGAAGACATTTTAAAGATTTAGTTAGAGAGTTGGTATAGATGAAAATAAAAAGGGACATAAAAGATGTTGATCTAATGCTTTTAATAACTATGATACTTTTAGTATTTATAGGTCTTATAGCAGTAACATCAGCATCTTTTCCCACTGCAAAAAAATACAATTTAAGTAGCTTTCACTATCTAATTAGGCAGGGAGTATTTTTAATTTTAGGAATAATTGCCTTTATTTTTATAATGAGAGTGCCAAGGGCCGTAATCTATAAAAATATTGCTTGGTTATTTCCTTTTAGTGTAGTATTAATTCTCTTACTTTGGACACCACTTGGTTCATCAACAAAAGGGCAAGCAAGATGGCTTGACTTTAGAGTAATACCTATAAAATTTCAACCATCAGATCTTTTAAAATTAACATCAATACTATACTTATCAAAATATCTTTCAAGAAATATTTACTCACTAAGAGAAGCTAAAACTTTTTTAATTGCAGTGGCTATAATGGGTATATCTGTTGTTCCCATAATGATAAAGGACTTTTCTACTGCTGTTGTTATAGGTGTCGCATTATTTGCAATACTTCTTGCAGCTGGAATTGACAAAAAGCAATTTTTATTTTTAGTGGTATTGGGTATTATCTTCATATGGTTAATTCTAAAAGATCCAGAGAATGAGTTTAGAATTAAGAGAATTTTAGGTTTTGTATCTGATTCTACTAATTATCAATCATCAAGTTTATATCAAGCTAGGCAGTCTCTTTATGCCTTTGCCCTTGGAGGATATTCTGGTGTTGGGCTTTTTAGATCTCGTCAAAAATATACAAATCTTCCGGAAGCTTACACAGATTTTATTTTTTCTGTAATAGCAGAAGAATTTGGATTTATTGGAACTTTAATAATTATTTTACTTTTTATAATTTATATTTATAGAGGTTTTATGATTGCTTTTAAAGCAACAAATTATTTTGATAAATTTACAGCAATTGGTATGACCACTTATGTTGGTATTCAGGCATTTTTTAACATGGGTGTATGTGCAAAATTACTTCCTGTTACGGGAATCACACTGCCCTTTATATCTTATGGGGGAACTGCACTAGTAATGGCAATTGCATCTACAGCAATTTTACTGAAAATTTCGAAAGAAGGCACTATATGAAATATATTTTATCTGGTGGCGGAACTGGAGGACACATTTATCCAGCCTTAGCTATTGGAGAAGAAATAAAAAAACAAGATAAAGAAGCAAAAATTTTATACGTTGGCAAAAAAAATTCCTTGGAAGAAGAATTAGCAAAAAAATACAATTTTGATTTTCAAGGGATAGATATTTCTGGACTTCCTAGAAGAAAATTAAACAAAGACACAGTAATAACTTTTTATAATTTGATGAAAGGTTTGAGACAGTGTACAAAGATTTTAAATAAATTCAAGCCAGATATTGTAATTGGAACTGGTGGTTATGTTTGTGCTCCCATTGTCTTTAAGGCACAACAAAAAAATATCAAGACAGCAATCCAAGAACAAAATGCTTATCCAGGAAAGACTAACAAAATTTTGGCAAAAAAAGCAGACAACGTCTTTATAAACTTTATGGAAGCCAAAAAATATTTAAGCAATGAAAATATTATTTTTACAGGAAATCCAATTAGAGAAGTTTTCTCACATCTTGATAGAAAAAAATCAAGAGAAGCATTAAAAATTAAAGATAATGAAAAATTTGTATTTTCCTTTGGAGGCAGTGGTGGACAAGAGTCTACTAACGATGCCATTTTAGAGATTTTAAAGAAAAAGGAAAAATTACCCTTTAAACTAACTCATGTAACTGGTAGAGAACACTATGACTATTTTATGGAAAAACTAAAAGAAGTTCCAGAAAATGTAGAAATATTAGACTACACACACAGAGTCTACGATTATCTTTCCAGTGCAGACCTTGTAATTGCATCTTCATCTGCCATGACCTTGGCAGAAATTTCTGCAATTGGAATAGCATCAGTTCTTATTCCAAAGGCTTATACAGCTGGCAATCATCAATATTACAATGCCATGAGCTATAGCAATATGGGCGCCAGTGCAGTAATAGAAGAAAAAGATTTAAATGGAGAATCTCTACTTAGAGAAATAAATAAAATATTAGATAATGAAGAAGAAAGAAAGCTTATGGCAGATAACTCCAAAAAGCTAGCAAGTCCAGAAGCTGTTTCTAAAATAGTTGATATAATTTTAAAGTGATTTTATGAAAAAATTGGAAAAGAAAAAAAGAAAACTGAATAAGAAAAGGAAATATTTTAGAATCTTTACTAGGTTTTTTATATTTTTTTCCTTAATTTTTTTGATAATTTTTGCTCTAAAAAATTCTAATTTATTTAACATTAAAAATGTAACAATTGAAGGAAATAAAAATATAAGCAGAGCTACAATTAAGAAAGTTTCTGATTTAAAGATAGGAAATAAATATTTTCTTATTTCAAAAAGGGAAAGACTTAAAAGAATAAAGTCTCTTCCTTACATAAAAGAAGCGAAGATTTCTCACAGCATTTTAGGCAATGTAAAAGTTAATGTAACTGAAAGAACTCCATATTATCAAATGTATTCTAATGGATATCTTTTAATAGATGAAGAATTTAGAATTTTACAAAATTCCAAGAAAAAATATGATAACTTAGTTAATTTAACTGGATTTAATGTTGATAATCTTAAAGCTGGAAATTATATCTTATCTAATGCAGAAGACCAAGAAAAAAGAGATATTCTTATTGAATTAAAAAAAGATGATTATTCTCTTCATGGAAATATTAGAGAAATTGAACTTATGGATTCAATAGCCACCTTTACAACAGTAGATGGAATAAAAGTTGAATTTGGGTCTTATAGCAATTCTTCTTACAAATTAAAAATGCTATCTCTTATTTTAGATGACATAAAAAAGACTAATAAAAATGCTGTAATTATTCAAATGGAAAAAGGGGAAAGCCCAATCCTTATAACAGATGGTGAAAAAGAGGATAGTGACAAGAGTAGTAAGGAAAAAAACAAAGAAGTTAATAAAGAAAATAATGAAAAAAGTTATATAGAAAAGGAAAAAACTAATTAGGAGTAAATAAAAGTTAGCAAATGACCTTTATATATTGACTATTTAAGAGTATTTCTATAAAATAATAGTAATGAATATAAAAACAATCATATAGTATACGAGGAGGATGTTTATGTTGGAATTCGATATGGACCAAGACGAATTTGCCAAAATTAAAGTTGTTGGCGTTGGTGGCGGCGGAAATAATGCTGTAAATAGAATGATTGACGCAGGTGTAAAGGGTGTAGAATTTTTAGTTTTCAATACTGATAAACAAGCACTTAAAAATTCCCTTGCTGAAAATAAAATTCAACTTGGTGAAAAAATCACTAAGGGTCTTGGAGCAGGTGCAAATCCTGAAGTTGGAGAACAAGCAGCAGAAGAATCAATTGATGAAATCAGAGAAGCACTTGAAGGTGCTGACATGGTGTTTATCACAGCTGGAATGGGTGGAGGTACTGGTACTGGTGCAGCTCCTGTTATTGCTGACGTTGCAAAAGAATTAGGTCTACTTACAGTAGGTGTTGTTACTAAACCATTTACTTTTGAAGGTAGAAAAAGAGCAAAATCTGCTGAATTAGGAATAAATGCTCTAAAGGGAAAAGTTGATACATTAGTTATAATTCCAAATGACAGACTTCTAAGTATTGCAGATAAAAAGACAAGCTTCTCTCAAGCTTTTGAAATGGCTGATGATATATTAAAACAAGGTATTCAAGGTATCTCAGATTTAATTTCTGTTCCAAACCTAATTAATCTTGACTTTGCAGATGTTAAAACAATTATGTATGATAAGGGCGTTGCTCACATGGGTATCGGTCGTGCATCTGGCGATGACAGAGCTACTGAAGCAGCTAAGCTTGCAATTAATTCTCCTCTACTAGAAACTTCTATTGAAGGAGCTAAATCGGTTCTATTAAACATTACTGCAGGATCAGACCTTGGTATATTCGAAGTTAATGAAGCAGCTGATTTAATTAGAGATTGTGTATCTGAAGATGCAAATATTATCTTTGGTGCAGGAATTGACGAATCACTTAAAGATGAAGTTAAAATCACTGTTATTGCTACAGAATTTGACCAATATAAAGACGAAAAGAAAGATAAAAAGGAAAACAAAACTGAACTTTCAGGTAAAAATCCCATTGCATCACTTGAAGAAAATGATGAAGAAGATAATGGAGAACTTAAAATCCCTTCTTTCTTGAGAATTAATAGAAAATAATTTAAAAAAATTGGCAACTTAATTGTTGCTAATTTTTTTTTGCCTAAAATTAATTCAATGAAAATTTAAAATAATTTTTTATAAATTACTAAAAATATTGCCAAGTATAAAAATTTTAAAGCTAATCAAGGGAGACTTTTCTTTTTATAAAGTCATTAATTGATTATTAAAAATTTAAGTGATATCATAAATCTAAATAGTCCTAGGGACTATACTTAAATGAGGTGAAGACAATGAAATGTCCTTTTTGTGGATATGATGATTCAAAAGTTTTAGATACAAGACCTACAGATGAAGGTTATACAATTAGAAGAAGACGTGAATGTTTAAAATGTCAAAAAAGATTTACAACTTATGAAAAAATTGAAAAATCTCCAGTAATGGTTATAAAAAAAGATGGAAATAGACAGGCCTTTGATCGTGAAAAAATTATTAAAGGTATGATAAAATCCTGTGAAAAGAGACCAGTTTCTGCTGATGAAATAGAAGAAGCAGTAAATAATATTGAAAAGAAAATTGAAAATTCAATGAGAAGAGAAATTACTTCCCTTGAAGTTGGGGAAATGGTAATGGAAGAATTAAAGGACTTAGACGAAGTTTCCTATGTAAGATTTGCATCAGTATATAGAGAATTTAAAGATCTTCAATCCTTTGTTGATGAGCTTGAAAATTTTGTAAAAAAGAAGAATTAAAATGGATTTATTTGAACTTAGCATGGAAAAAAATTTAATGAAGGCGTCTCCGCTTGCTGATAGGATGAGACCTAGAAATTTAGATGAATTTGTAGGTCAAGATCATGTAATTGGAGAGGGGAAATATCTTTCAAGGTTAATTAAAAGTGACAGACTGGGTTCAATTTTATTTTATGGACCTCCAGGAGTTGGCAAGACAACTTTGGCAGAAATAATTGCAAAGACAACAAATAAAAATTTTATTAAACTTTCTGCCGTAACTTCAAATTTAAAAGAACTGCGTGAAGTTTTGAAAAAAGCTGAAGATTCTATGAAGTTTCACAATATTTCTACAATAGTTTTTATTGATGAAATCCATAGATTTAACAAAAGTCAACAAGATGCACTTCTTCCTTTTGTGGAAAGAGGTGTAATAACTTTAATAGGAGCCACAACTGAAAATCCATATTTTGAAGTTAATAGAGCCCTTTTATCTAGGATGCAAATTATAAATTTACTTCCGCTTAAAGATTTAGATCTTTATAAAATGCTTGATATGGCTTTAAAGGATAGGGAAAGAGGTTTTGGAAGTAAAAATATTGAAATTACAGATCTTGCAAAAAATATTCTCATAAAAAATTCCAATGGCGATGGAAGGTATTTATTAAATAGTTTAGAAATTGCTATTTTATCCACTGATGAAATTAATGGAAAAATTTTTGTAGATGAAAATGTAATTGAAAATTCTCTTTTAATAAAAAATGTAAATTATGATAAAAATAATAATGAGCATTACGATACAATTTCTGCTTTTATAAAATCCATGAGAGGGTCTGACCCTGATGCTGCACTAATTTATCTTGCAAAGATGCTTGAAGGTGGAGAAGATATAAAATTTATTGCAAGAAGGCTTATAATTTTTGCATCAGAAGATGTGGGAAATGCAAATCCACAGGCTATGATAATGGCTTCAGCTTGCTTTAATAGCATTAATACTGTTGGAATGCCTGAGGCTAGAATTATTTTGGGGCAAATGGTAACTTACCTTGCTTCTTCAGAAAAATCCAATGCAGCTTATCTTGGAATAAATAAAGCTCTGGAAGATGTAAAAAATGAAAACAATATAAATATTCCAAAAATTATTAGAGATAAACACAATCCCCGAAATGAAACTAAAGAAAAATATTTATATCCTCACAATTATGAAGGCTCCTATGTAGAACAAAAGTATATGCCAGATAATTTTATTGGCAATAAATATTATGAGCCCAAAAATATTGGATATGAAATAAATATAAAAGAATATCTTGACTCTTTAAAGTGAGTTAAATTGACAAATGTGGGATTTAATTATATACTTAAACATTATGTAAGGAATACAAATTAGGAGGAATTATGTCAATAAGCATTAGAGATATTTTTAAAAATCCAGAAGATTTTTTAGATAAAGAAATAGTATTAAGTGGTTGGGTAAAGACAAGTAGAGCTTCAAAGAACTTTGGATTTATCGAACTTACAGATGGGACAGTTTTTAAACCAATTCAAGTAGTTTATGGAAAAGAACTTGATAATTTTGATGAAGTTGAAAAATATCCAATTAGCTCATCTTTAGAAGTTACAGGAAAAATTGTTAAATCTCCAGGTAAGAATCAATCTTTTGAACTTCAAGCAAATAAAATCCTTGCTATTTGTTCATCTGATCCATCTTATCCACTTCAAAAGAAGAGACATACAATGGAATATTTGAGGACAATTGCTCATCTGCGTCCTAGAGCAAACACATTTAATGCTGTTTTTAGAGTAAGATCACTAATTGCTTATGCGATTCACAAATTCTTTCAAGAAAAGGGATTTGTATATGTTCACGCTCCAATAATTACTACATCAGATGCTGAAGGTGCAGGAGAAATGTTCCAAGTAACAACTCTTGATATAGATAAGATTGCAAAGTCAGAGCCAACAGAAGTTGATTACTCAAAAGATTTCTTTAACAAGAAAACTCATCTTACTGTATCAGGTCAACTTGAAGCTGAAGCCTTTGCAGAAGCTTTCAAAAATATTTACACTTTTGGACCTACATTTAGAGCCGAAAATTCAAATACACAAAGACACGCTGCAGAATTTTGGATGATTGAACCTGAAATGGCCTTTGCAGATTTAAATGTAAATATGGACGTTTCAGAAGAAATGTTAAAATACATTATTTCCTATGTTCTTGAAAATGCTCCACAAGAAATGGAATTTTTCAACAACTTTATAGATAAGGGTCTTTTAGAAAGACTACAAAATGTTGTTGATAATGAATTTGCAAGAATAACTTATACAGAAGCTATTGAAATCTTAGAAAAAGCAGATAGAGAATTTAATTATCCAGTTAGCTGGGGAATTGACCTGCAAACCGAACATGAAAGATATATCACAGAAGAAGTTTATAAAAAACCAGTTTTTGTAACAGATTATCCAAAGGAAATCAAAGCTTTTTACATGTATGAAAATGAAGATAAAAAAACTGTTGCTGCAATGGATCTTTTAGTACCAGGTGTTGGTGAAATAATTGGTGGAAGCCAAAGGGAACACAGACTTGAAGTTCTTGAAGATAAAATGAAAAAAATTGGTATGAATATGGATACTTACGATTGGTATCTTGATTTAAGAAGATATGGTTCAGTTGTTCACTCTGGTTATGGCTTAGGATTTGAAAGAGCGGTAATGTATATAACTGGAATGAAAAATATTAGAGACGTAATACCATTTCCGAGAACAGTAGGAAATGCTGAATTTTAGGAGTTAATATGAATAAATATAAACCAAGTGAAATAGAAAAAAAGTGGCAAGACTTTTGGGATGAACATCAATCCTTTGTCTGTGAAAATAATTCGAAAAAAGAAAAATTTTACGGACTTGTTGAATTTCCTTATCCATCAGGACAAGGACTTCATGTAGGACATCCAAGACCTTATACAGCTCTTGATATTGTTTCAAGAATGAAAAGAATGCAAGGTTATAATGTACTTTTTCCAATGGGATGGGATGCCTTTGGTCTTCCAACAGAAAATTATGCAATAAAAAATAAAATTCATCCAGCTATAGTTACAAAAAATAATATTGCACATTTTAAAGAACAGTTAAAATCTATTGGATTTTCTTTTGACTGGTCAAGAGAAATTAATACAACAGATCCAGAATATTATAAATGGACACAATGGATTTTCCTTCAACTTTATAAGCATGGACTTGCTTACAAAAAAGAAATGCCAATAAACTGGTGCCCTTCTTGTAAAGTAGGACTTTCCAACGAAGAAGTTGTTGGTGGAAAATGTGAAAGATGTGGAGAAGAAGTTGTAAGACGTGTTAAAAGTCAATGGATGCTAAAAATTACTGAATATGCAGATAGACTTATTAACGATCTTGACGATTTAGACTTTATAGATAGAGTTGTTACACAACAAAAAAATTGGATTGGAAGAAGTGAAGGGGCAAGTATAAACTTCTCATTAAAAGATTTTGATGAAAAACTTGAAGTTTTTACTACTAGACCTGATACAATTTATGGTGCAACTTATATGGTAATTGCGCCAGAACATCCTTTAATAGAAAAACACGCAAATAAAATAGAAAATTTAGATGAAATAAATGCTTACAAAGAAGAATGTGCTAAGAAAAGTGAGTTTGAAAGAACTGAACTTGAAAAAGACAAAACTGGTGTGGAAATTAAGGGAATTAAAGCAATAAATCCTCTTACAAATAAAGAAATACCAATTTGGATTTCAGATTATGTTCTTATGACTTACGGAACTGGTGCAATTATGGCAGTTCCTGCTCATGATGATCGTGATTATGCCTTTGCAAAGAAATTCGGATTAAAAATTATTCCAGTAATCGAAGGTTCAGATGTAAGTGAAGAAGCAAACACTGAAACTTCTAGTGGAAAAATGATAAACTCTGGAATTTTAAATGGCTTAGAAGTAAAAGATGCTATTGCTAAGATGATAGATTATTTAGAAGAAAAAAAGCTTGGCGATAGAAAAATAAATTATAAGCTTAGAGACTGGGTTTTCTCAAGACAAAGATATTGGGGAGAACCAATTCCAATAGTTCACTGCGAAAAATGTGGTTATGTTGCTCTTCCAGAAGAAGAACTTCCACTTCTACTTCCAGAAGTTGAAAATTATGAACCAACTGATTCAGGTGAATCACCACTTGCAAAGATGACTGATTGGGTTAATACAAGATGTCCAAAATGTGGTGGACCTGCAAAAAGAGAAACTGATACAATGCCACAATGGGCTGGTTCATCTTGGTACTTCTTGAGATATACAGATCCACATAATGATAAAGAACTTGCAAGCAAAGAGGCTCTTGATTATTGGATGCCAGTAGATTGGTATAATGGTGGAATGGAACATACTACACTTCACTTATTATATTCAAGATTTTGGCACAAATTCTTATATGACATTGGAGCAGTTCCAACTAAAGAACCTTACCAAAAGAGAACATCTCACGGTATGATTCTTGGAGGCAACAACGAAAAAATGTCAAAATCAAGAGGAAATGTTGTAAATCCAGATGACATTGTAAGAGATTATGGTGCTGATACACTTAGATGTTATGAAATGTTTATCGGTGATTTTGAAAAGCCAGTTCCATGGTCAGAAAATGGTGTAAAGGGCTGTAGAAGATTTTTGGAAAGAGTTTGGAATTTACAAGCTATTGTTGTTGATGGCGATAAGTATACAGAAGATTTAGCTTCTGAAATTCACAAGACTATTAAAAAAGTTACTGAAGATTATGCTAATTTAAAAGCAAATACAGCTATTGCACAACTTATGACACTTTCAAATGATTTTAACTCTAAAGGTGAAATTACAAAAGAAGATTTTAGAACTTTCTTAATTTTATTAAATCCAGTTGCTCCACACATAACTGAAGAATTGTGGGAAGTTTGCAACTTAGGTGGCGTTCTTTCAGAACAAGTTTGGCCTAAATATGATGAAAAAATGACTATAGACGATGAAATTGAAATTCCAGTTCAATTTAATGGTAAAGTAAGATATACATTAAAAATCGAAAGAGATGCATCACAAGATAAAGTCTTTGAAGTTGCAGAAAAAGATGAACTTTTTGCAAAAAACACTGAAGGAAAGAAAATTGTTAAGAAAATTTATATTCCAAATAAGATTGTAAATATTGTTGTAAAATAAATTGAAAAGCACTACACAGTGCTTTTCATTCTTTATGAGGAGTTTTTATGAATAGCATGACAGGCTACGGTCTTTATGAAAATAGAAGCCATGACTTTTATATTAAAGTTGAGATGAAATCAGTAAACAATAGATACCTTGACATAAATGTTAGGATGCCAAATTCTATTATGTATGCTGAAGAATCTGTTAAGTCTTTTATAAAAAGCAAGATCAAAAGAGGAAAAGTAGATGTATTTATAAATTTTGAATATTTAGATTCTAGTGATGTTAAAATTGATGTTGACTATGAGCTTTTAAATAAGTATATTAGTATAAGTAAAGATTTACAGGAAAAATTTGGAGTAATAGATGACCTTTCCTTTTCAAAATTAATGGAAGATTCAAATATTTTTAAAGCTCAAAAACAAGAATTTGATGGAGACTTTATTAAAGATGAACTGCTAAAGGTAGTTGAAATGGCCTCAAAGGATTTTATAGAAGCAAGAAGCATTGAAGGCGAAAAAATTAAAGAGGACTTTCTAGTTAAACTAGAAGAAATAAGAAATTTAACTGCATTTATTGAAAAAAGAGCTCCAATTTCTCTTAAAGAAAATGAGAAAAGACTTAGGGAAAGAGTTTCTGAATATTTAGACTCAAAGGAAATAGATGAAGATAGAATTTTGACTGAAATTGCAATAATGCTAGATAAACTTTCTATTGACGAAGAAATTACTAGATTAAAAATACATATAGATAGTTTTAATGATATAATTAAGTCAAAGGGAGCCATAGGCAGGAAATTAGATTTTCTCATTCAAGAGATTAATAGGGAATCTAATACAATTGGTTCAAAATCAAATGACATCGAAATTACAAGTAAGGTTGTAATGCTTAAATCTGAAATTGAAAAATTGCGTGAACAAGCGCAAAATGTTGAATAGTTATTATTAGGATGGTGATGATTTGGACGGCGGATTTTTATTAGTTTTATCAGGTCCTTCTGGTTCTGGAAAGGGAACTGTAAGTGAAGCTCTCATGAAAAACAATGACGATATAATTTTTTCTACCTCTGTGACTACAAGAACACCAAGACCAGGTGAAGTTAATGGCGAAAATTACTTTTTTGCCACAAGAGAAGAGTTTGAAAAAATGGTAGAAAATGATGAGCTTTTAGAACATGCCTTTGTTCATACGAACTATTATGGAACTCCAAAAAAGTTTGTATTTGATGAAATTGAAAAGGGTGAAATTGTTCTTCTTGAAATTGATGTTCAAGGGGCTTTACAGGTAAAAAAGAAATATAAGGAAGCAGTTTTTATATTCTTAATCCCTCCAACTATGGACGAGCTTAAATCACGTCTTGTTAAGAGAGACACAGAAACTGAAGATGAAATAGAAACTAGGTATAGAAATGCCTTTAAGGAACTTGACTTTGTTGGCGAATATGACTATTTTGTTATTAATGATGTAATAGATAATGCCGTTAAGGATATCGAAACTATTATAGCAGCAGAAAAATTAAGGGTAAAAAGGCATAAGGATATAAAAAAAGAAGTTCAAGCAGAAGAGGAGAGAAATAAATGATAATACCATCTTTTAAAGAATTAAAAGAAGTGGCAGATTCTAGATATGAACTTGCAATTTTAGTTTCAAAAAGAGCAAGAAAATTAATTGACGGAAACCCACCACTTATTGATACAGATAGTGAAAAACCAGTTACAATTGCAATTGAAGAAATAATGGCTGGAAAAATTAAATTTGGCGATAAATTATCTGATTCTCAATATGAAAAGAAAATTGCAGAGGAAAAAGAAGAATTAATTGCAAAGATTAAAGAGGAAAAAATAGAAGTTTTAAATTCAGAGGATCTTGAAGAGGAATAAAATGTTAAAAGGAAAAAAAATCCTTCTAGGTGTAACAGGTGGAATAGCAGCTTATAAATCACCTGGGATTTGTAGTTTGCTTAGAAAGTTAGGAGCTGAAGTTAAGGTTGTAATGACAAAAAATGCAACTGAATTCGTTACAGCTCTAACTTTTCAAACAATGTCAAATAATGTTGTCCACACAGAAATGTTTAATCAATTACTTAATATGGACGTTGAGCACATTACATTAGCTAAATGGGCTGATATAATTGTTATAGCTCCAGCATCTGCTAATTTAATTGGTAAATTTGCAAATGGAATAGCTGATGATATGCTTACTACAGTTTTAATGGCATCAAGGTCAAAAGTTATGCTTGCACCTGGTATGAATACTGTCATGTTAAATTCAGAAGCCAATCAAAAAAATATGGAAACTCTAAGAGAAAGAGGAGTAATTATTTTAGATACTAAAGAAGATTTGTTGGCTTGTAACGATTACGGTAGTGGAAAAATGTTAGAGCCAAGTGAAATTGTTGACGAGATAGATAGGGCTCTAATGGAAAAGGACTTGGATGGTAAACATGTAGTTATAACGGCTGGTCCAACTGTTGAACCTCTTGATCCAGTTAGATTTATTTCAAATTATTCTTCAGGGAAAATGGGATATGCCTTGGCAGATAATGCAAAAAAAAGAGGGGCTAAGGTCACTCTTATTTCCGGTCCAACAAAAATTGATATCCCAAAAGTTGATAACTTTGTTAGGGTAAAAACTACAAGGGATATGTTTGATGCTGTAGGAAAATATTTTGATGACTGTGATGTTTTAATAAAGGCTGCAGCGCCAAGTGATTATAGACCTAAATCTTATAGTGAAGAAAAGATTAAAAAGGGTAATGACAGTCAAATGAATTTAATTGAAATGGAAAAAAATCCAGACATTGCTGCTCATTATGGAAGTTTGAAAAAAAATCAAATTATAGTTGGTTTTGCAGCTGAGTCAACAAATATTTATGAATATGCCAAAGAAAAACTTGTAAAAAAGAATTTTGACATGATTGTTGTAAATAATATTAAGAAAAAGGGAGCAGGTTTTGGGACTGACACCAATATAGTTTCTATTATTAGTAAAAATAATACTGATGATTTAGAAATTATGAGTAAATCAGAACTTGCCAAGGAAATTTTAGATAGAGTAAAAAAACTTATGAGCTAGAGAAATCTAGCTCTTTTGTAGGTGAAGAATGTTCGCAGATATTTTTATAGAAAATAATTTTCAAAAAATAGATAAACTTTATACTTATATAGTTAAAGATGATGTTAAGAGAGGTATGAGAGTTCTTGTTAATTTTGGCAAGAGTTACCGAGTTGGTATCGTCCTTTTTTTGCATGCAAATTATTCTGGTGATCATTTAGATAAGTTAAAAGAAATTCATTCTGTCTTAGATGATGAGCCAATTATTTCAAATGATTTAATTGAACTTGGCCTTTGGATGAAAAATAGATATTTAATTGGTTATTCAAAAGCCTTTGCTCCAATTTTACCGCCAGGAAATTTGCAAAAAATAAAAAAGAAAATTATTGTAGAAAAATATCCTCAGGGAAAAGAACTTGAAGAATTAAATTCTCTTGATTTAAGTAAGTATTTTGAAGACTTAAATGAAGATGAAAAGAAAATTATAAAAAAATTAAGGGCAAAGGGCTTTATTAAATACATTTACGACTCATTAGTTCTTGTTAAGCCAAAGCTTGTAAATTTCCTTAAAGTTTCAGAAAATTTTGACCCAAAAAATTTAGAGGATTTAAGTGAAAAGCAGGCTCAAGTTTTTAATTTTATAAAAGAAAAAAAAGATGCATCGAGAATTGAAGTCATGTCTCTTCTTGGAATTTCTTATTCCCCAATAAAAACTTTAATAAAAAAAGATTTAATTTGTGAATATAAAAAAGAAATAAAAAGAGATCCAGTAGAAAAAATTTTTACAGGAGAGAAATTGGTCTTAAACGAAGAACAACAAAATGCGCTTAATAGTATAAACAATACTAATAAAGTTGTATCACTTCTTCATGGACTTACTGGAAGTGGAAAAACTGAAGTCTACTTAAATCTTGCTTCAAAGGTCATAGAAGATGGCGGAGAGGTCATTGTACTTGTGCCAGAAATTTGTCTTACTCCACAAATGATTGAGAGGTTTAAGGGAAGATTTAAAGATATTGTTGCAATTATTCATTCTAAACTTTCTTCGGGAGAAAGATATGACGAATATAGAAAAGTTTTAAATGGCGAAGTTAAAATTGTTGTAGGAGTAAGAAGCGCAGTTTTTGTTCCCTTTAAAAATTTAAAAATGATAATAATTGACGAAGCTCATGACTCATCCTATGAATTTCACGACAATTTAAAATACGATACCATTGAGGTTGCAATAAATAGGATGAAAAATAAGGGAAAAGTTGTCCTTGGTTCTGCAACACCATCTGTTGAATCCTATTTTTATGCGAAAAATGATTTTTATAATTTATGTGAATTAAAAAATAGGGCAAAAAAGGGAGCCTTTCTTCCAGATACAAAAATTGTGGATATGAGAGACGAGCTAATAATGGGAAATATTTCTATTTTTAGTAGAGAGCTCAAAAGTGCAATGGAAGAAAAATTAAAAAATAAAGAGCAAATAATTTTATTTTTAAATCGTCGTGGTTTTTCTAATTTTATTTCTTGTAGATCTTGTGGAGAAGTTATAAAATGTGACGAATGCGACATATCAATGACCTATCACAAGGCAAAAAATAGGCTCATCTGTCATTACTGCGGAAGCACAAAACAACTTCCAAAGGTATGTCCAAGCTGCGGTTCGAAATTTATTAAACAGTTTGGAGTGGGAACACAAAAAGTTGAAGAAGAAGTAAAAAAATTATTTCCACAGGCGAGAGTTCTTCGCATGGATAGAGATACAACCACAAAAAAAGATTCCTATGATAAATTTTATGAGATTGTGAAAAATAGAGAAGCTGATGTAATTATTGGAACACAAATGGTCTCCAAGGGCTTTGACTTTGAAAATGTAACTCTAGTAGGAATTGTGGCAGCAGATATGTCTTTATATATTTCCGACTACAAGGCCAAGGAAAGGACCTTCCAACTAATAACACAAGTTTCTGGTAGAGCTGGTCGTGCAGCAAAAAAAGGTCAGGTAATTATTCAAACTTATAGTCCCGATAGCGAAATAATAAAATATTCAGCCAGCGGCGATTATGAAGATTTTTATAATTATGAAATTGAAGAGAGAAAATTATTTCTGTATCCACCCTATACAAAATTAATTGAGCTAGAATTTTCTTCTTTTGATGAAAGTTTAACTGAAGTTTGGGCAGAAAAATTTTTAAGGCAAATGTCTCTTGACATAAAAAATTTAGATTTAATGCTGACGAAATTTATTAAGCTGCCAAAGATAAAAAACATAAATAGAACTAAATTTTCAGTAAAAGTAAGGCCAAAGGATTTGGCTTTGTTAATAGATGGGCTTAAAAGGGTAATTATTAATAGTAAGATAGAAGATAATAATAAAGTATTTTTAAATATAGATTTTAGGTGATTAAATGGCAATTAGAAAAATTAGAACAGATGGAGATCCAATACTAAGAAAAAAATCAAAAAATGTATCAAATTTTAACGATAGACTAAAAATTTTAATCGATGATATGTATGAAACTATGGATGTGGCTTATGGCGTTGGTCTTGCTGCACCACAAGTCGGAATTTTGAAAAGACTTATTGTAATAGATAATAGAGATGAAGAAGATGGCAAGAGATTTTACATGATTAACCCTGAAATTTTTGAAAAAGAAGGGGAAGAAGTTTCTATGGAAGGCTGTCTTTCTGTTCCTGGAAAACAAGGCACTGTAAAAAGAGCTAAAGATATAAAAGTAAAATACAATGATATAGATGGCAATGAAAAAATTATGGAAGCTGAAGACTTTTTAGCTAGAATTATTCAACATGAAGTTGATCACTTAGACGGAGTTTTATATACAGATAAGGCAATCGAAATGTATGAAGCGGAGAGTGAAGAATAATGAGATTTATTTTTATGGGAACACCAGAGTTTTCTGTTCCTATTTTAGATAGACTTCATAAATTAGGTGAAGTTGTCCTTGTAGTTTCTCAAGAAGATAAGAGAAAGGGAAGAGGCAAAAAATTCACTAAAACTCCAGTAAAAGTTAAAGCAGAAGAACTTGGTCTTGAAGTTTTTCAACCTCATGATGTAAATTCAGATGAGTCCATAGAAAAATTAAGAGAAGTAAATGCGGACATAATAGTTGTCGTTGCTTATGGACAAATTTTAAAGAGAGAAATAATTGATCTTCCAAAAAAATACATTGTAAATGTTCATGCATCACTACTTCCAGAATTTAGAGGAGCTGCTCCAATAAATAGAGTTATAATGGAAGGCAAAGAGAAAACTGGAGTTAGTCTAATGAGAGTGGAAGAAGGACTTGATTCTGGTGCTGTTTCTTCAGTAAAAGAAATCGAAATAAAAGATATGAATGCAGGAGAGCTTGAAGATAAACTTTCTATTATGGGTTCAGATCTTATAGAAGAATTTATAAAAGATGTGGAAGAAGATAAAGTAAAATTTATTCCTCAAGATGAAGCAAAAAAAACTTATGCCAATAAAATTTTAAAGGACGATTTGCAAATAGATTTCAAGAAAAATTCTAAAGAAATTGTGAATAAAATAAGAGGTCTTAGTCCACATTATGGAGGAAAATTTACTTATAATGACAAGGTCTATAAAATTTTTGATGCAGAAGAGATAGATTCTTCATCAGATAAAAATCCAGGAACAATTTTAAAAGCAGATAAGGAATTAATTATTAAAAGCTTAGATGGCGCTATTTCTGTAAAAAAAATACAAGCACCAGGAAAGCGTGCCATGGGGATTGACGATTTTCTTCGAGGAAATAAATTTGAAGAAAATTATGTGATTGGAGGAAAATAATGTATCCATATTATTACGGTTTTGATTACACTTATTTTATTTATATACTTCCAGGCTTAATTCTCGCACTTTATGCACAGGCGAAGATAAGTTCAGCCTATGAAAAGTATAGTAAAATTGGATCATCTACTAATTTAAGTGGAGCTGAAGTTGCAAGAGAAATTTTAGATAGAAATGGACTTAATTATGTAAAAATAAATATGGTTGATGGAAAGCTTTCAGACCATTACGACCCTAGAGATAAAACTTTAAATTTATCTCGCGATGTTTACTATAAAAATTCTATTGCATCAGTTTCTATTGCTGCCCACGAAGTAGGTCATGCAATTCAAGATTCAGTGGAATATGTGCCATTAAAAGTTAGGGCAGCCTTAGTTCCTCTTGCAAATTTAGGAACACAACTTTCCTTCTTTTTAATAATACTAGGATTTTTCTTCTCAGTATTTTTTACAAAACTTGGCATTGCCTTATTTTTCTTTGCAGTTTTATTTCAAATTGTTACACTTCCTGTTGAGTTTAACGCCTCAAATAGAGCAAAAAAAGAACTTGCCAATGGAATTATTTCTGAAGAAGATTTAACAGGCACAAGAAAAGTTTTAAGTGCTGCAGCACTTACTTATGTAGCATCAACAATAGTTGCTATAGGACAATTTTTGAGATTACTTAGCATATTTGGAAGAAGAGATTAATGAAAAATACTAGAGAAAAAGCATTACAGATTATTAACGATGTCCTCTACAAGGGGGCATTTTTAGAAGAAAGTCTTGAAATTTTAAAAAAATCAAATATAGACGATAGAGACTACAATTTTATAAAAGAAATAACTACTGGTGTAATTCGAAATAGGTCCTATTTAGATTATGTAATAAAAATAAATTCAAGTGTAAAGATTAAAAGGATCCATAAAATTATTTTGACTATACTAGAAATGGCTATTTATCAAATGTATTTTTTGGACAAGGTTCCAGATTATTCAATTGTAGATGAATCTGTAAATCTTGCAAAGGTTTATGGCAATAGAGGTTCAATTTCCTTTACCAATGGTATTCTTAGAAGTATTTCTAAAAAAGATGCACCACAAGTAAAAATTGAAGATAGTATAGATAATTTGTCAGTATATTATTCTCATCCAAAATTTTATACAGAATATTTTTATAAAAATTATGGAGAAGATTTTACAAAAAGGCTTTTAAAGGCTAACAATGAAAAGCCACCTTTTACAATTAGAGTAAATACTTTAAAAACCAAAAGAAGTGATTTAATTAAAAATTTATCTGAACTTGGTTTTGAAATAGAAGAAACTATTTATGATAATGCCTTAAATATTTTAAATCCTAAGGGAATAATTGACACAAAATATTTTGAAGAAGGACATTTTTATGTGCAGGATTTGGGCTCAATTTTAGTTGCAAGCTTTTTAAATCCAAAAGAAAATAGCTATGTCTTAGATTTATGTGCAGCGCCAGGTGGAAAATCTACTCATCTTTCAGAAATTATGAATAACACTGGAAAAATTATTGCCTGTGATAAATCTAAGGGAAAAATAAAGTTAATTGAAGAAAATGCCAAAAGGCTTGGTGTAAAAAATATTGAGGCCCTAGTAAATGATGCCACAATTTTAAATGAGGATTTTATAAATGAATTTGACTATGTCTTAGTAGATGCACCTTGTTCTGGAGTAGGACTTTATAGAAAAAAACCTGACATAAAATGGAATAAGGACCTAGAAGATATAAGGGCACTTGCTGAAATTCAACTTGAAATATTAGATAAGGCAAGTAAATATTTAAAAGATGGTGGAAATCTTTTATATTCAACTTGTTCTTTATCTAAAATTGAAAATGAAGATGTAATAAATAATTTTTTAGATAATAATAAAAATTTTAAAATTAAAAAATTAAGAGACAGAGAGGTTTTAAAACTATTTCCATCAGAAGATGGAAGTGATGGTTTTTCTATTGCTCTTATGGAAAAAATTGGGCTGTGATTTATTCGCAGTCTTTTAAAATTAATTTATTTTTTTAATTATATTTTTAATTGTTGAAATCTAATGGTATAATGAAAAGATGAATAGGTGGTTTAATGGAATTAAATTCTATGTATGAAGATGAACTGCGTGAATTTTTTGAAAATAATGGAGAAAAAGCTTTTAGAGGTTCTCAGCTTTTTACATTTTTTCATAATAAAAAGAGATATGATATTGAAAACTCAAATCTCTCAAATAAAGTAATCTCCATAATAAAAAAAGAAGAAATAAATAAAGTTGAAATTTTTAAAATTTTCGATTCAAAATTAGATGAGACAAAAAAATTTCTATTTAAATTAAAAGATGATAATTTAATAGAGGGTGTTCTCATGGAATATAAGCATGGCTATTCTCAGTGTATATCAACTCAAGTTGGATGTAGAATGGGATGTAATTTTTGTGCCTCAACAAAATCTGGACTGGTGAGAAATCTTACGGCGGCAGAAATGTTAGGTCAAGTTTATGAGATTGAAAATACTTTAGGAATTAAGGTTTCTAATTTTATTTTAATGGGAAGTGGTGAGCCACTAGATAATTTTTCTGAAGTTATTAGATTTATAAGATTACTTCATGATGAGATGGGGCATAACACAAGTAATAGGAATATTACAATTTCTACTTGTGGTCTTGCTGATAAGATTTATGAACTTGCAGATATGAATATTCCAATTAATCTTGCAGTGAGCCTTCATCAAACAAATGACAGTGATAGATCAGATTTAATGCCCATTAATAGAAAATTTAATTTAGATGAATTGAAAAAATCTTTGGAATATTATATAAAGAAAACAAATAATAGAATAACCTTTGAATACACTTTAATTAAAAATCAAAATGATAGCAAAAAAAATATTGACGAACTTTATAATTTTGCAAAAAATATGAAGTGTCATATTAATTTAATACCATTAAATCCAATTGATGAATTTGATGAAAAAAGACCTTCTAAATCTGAAATAAATATTTTTAAAGAAAAACTTGAGAAGAAGGGCTTTAATGTTACAATTAGACGAGAACTCGGAAGAGACATCAGCGCTTCATGTGGACAACTAAGGCGCAAGGTTGAGGTGAAATAAATGAAAGTTGTGTCAGCAACAAATGTAGGTAACTACAGAAAAAATAACGAGGACAGTTATTTAATAAATGAATCAAAAAATTTATATATTTTAGCTGATGGAATGGGTGGACATCTTGCTGGTGAAAGGGCTTCGAAGATGGCAACGGAAATAATCGCATCAGATTTTGAAAATGCCAGGGAAGTTAAAAAGATTGAGGATGCTATCGAGATTTTGTCATCTTCTATTAGAGATGCCAATCGCAAAATTTTTATAAGCTCTGAAGAGCATGAAGATTACAGAGGCATGGGTACAACCTTATCTTGTGGAATAATCCTTGACGATGTTTTAGTATATTCCAATATTGGCGATTCAAGAATTTACAAGATAAATAGAGATATGGAACAAATTACAAGAGATGATTCCTTTGTAAACTATTTAATGGAAATCGGAGAAATTACTGAAGAAGAGGCAAAAGTTCATCCCAAAAAAAATGTGCTTACAAAAGCTATGGGAACAACAGAGGATATAGATGTTTCAGTAAACACTTTGAAGATAGAAAAAAACGACATATTTTTATTTTGTTCAGACGGACTTACGAATATGATTCCTGATGAAGAAATTTTCAAAATAGTAAAAGAAAATACTCCTGAAGTTGTAAAAGATAAACTTTTGGATCTCGCCCTTGAAAATGGCGGCATGGATAATATTACATTTATTTTAGTATTTAATGAGTAGGTGCACAATGATAAATAAAATTTTAGCAAATAGATATGAAATATTAGAAAAAATTGGCACAGGCGGCATGGGTAATGTATTTAAAGCTCATGATAGAAAGCTTGATAGAATTGTTGCCATTAAGGTTTTAAAATTAGAATACAACGAAGACAATAATTTTATTAGAAAATTTAAGAGAGAATCTCTTGCGGCAGCAAGTATTTCGCATCCTAATATTGTAAGTATTTACGATGTTGGAACAGAAAAAATTGAAGACAAAGAAGTTCATTACATTGTCATGGAATATATTGATGGAAAAACTTTAAAAGATTTAATTAATGATGAGGGAAGACTTTCTGAAAAGAGAGCATTAAACTACTGCATTCAAATTGCAGAAGCTTTAAAGGTGGCCCACTCAAAACATATTGTTCACAGGGACATTAAATCTCAAAATATAATGGTAACTCGTGATGACAGAATTAAAGTTACAGATTTTGGAATTGCGAGAGTTGCTGATAATACAACTGTTACTGCAACAAATGCTGTAATGGGATCAGTCCATTATTTTTCTCCAGAACAAGCTAGAGGTGCAAAAGTTGATAACAGATCAGATATTTATTCTCTAGGTATAGTTCTTTTTGAAATGCTAACAGGAAGACTTCCTTTTGATGCAGATAACCCTGTTTCAGTTGCCCTTATGCAAGTTCAATCACAAATGCCAAAGCCATCTGATTTTATCAAGAGCATAGACCCTTCTGTAGATGCTTTAGTTTTAAAAATGACAGAAAAGAATCCTGACGATAGATATAGAGATGTCTTTGATTTAATTAAAGATATAAAAGATTATACAATTGGAGCCAAAACTTTTTCTGTAAAAAGAGATTATGAAGAAGATGACAGGACTGTCGTAACTCCAGTGGTTAATCGAAAACAAAATAGAAATCATTCTAACAACTTAGATAATGATAGACAAAAACCTAAAAAGGTTGTGAAAAAGAAAAAATCAGCAGCACCTGCCATACTTGGAATTTTTTCAGCTATAGTAATAATTGCTTTATTAATTTACGTTGTTCCTAAAGCTATGAAGGGAATGAAAAATAGCGATGTAGTAGAAAAAATTGCTGTTGAAAATTATATTGGAAAGACTAGAGAAGAAGCCAAAGAATTAATTGAGGCACAGGGACTAGTTTTAGATGTAAATACAGTTGAAAATGAAAATGAACCTGACGGAGTTGTCCTTGGTCAAAAACCTGAAGAAGGCACATCAGTTGATAAGGGATCAACTATAACTCTTGAAATAAATGAGCTTCCTGATTCTGTTCCAGTTCCACCTCTTAAAGGATTAACTAAAGAGGAAGCACAAAAGACTTTGGAAGATAATTCTCTAAAACTTGGATCTGTTGAAGAAGAGTTTAATGAAGAAGTTGAAGAAGGAAAAGTTATTTATTCTAACCCAGACGGTGGTTATTCTGTAAAAAGAGGAACAGCAGTAAAAATTATAATTTCTAAGGGAGTTGACAAAACTCCAGTTGTTTTAAGTGATTATAAGGGTATGGACCAAGATGTAGTTGTTAACCAATTAAAGAGTTTTGGATTTACTGTTGTAATTGAAAATGGATACAGCAATAAAGTTGGCGAAGGTCAAGTTTATGATATGGATCCAAAACCAAATCAAAGTGTAGAAAAGGGATCAACAGTTACTCTCTTCATTTCTAAGGGATCAAAAAATGATCAAGAAGATAATGATGATAAGGAAAATAAACAAAATGATGATAATTACAATAAAGTAAATCATGTCAAAGTTAAAGTTCCAGATGATGGATCAACGCACAATGTTTCAGCTGAAAGGGTAAAAGACGGAAATGGAAATAAAATTGGTGCAACTTCAGTTTGGAATTACAATGTTGATGGCGGTGATGTCAGCAATGTTGAATTAATTGGTCCTGGTGAATATAACATTTATGTTGATGGAAATCTTGTTAAAACTGAGAAAATAAAATAATGATAGGAAAAATTATTAAACTTACAGGCGGTTTTTACTATATAAAATCTGGCGACAAAGTTTTTGAAACTAGGGCTAGAGGAAATTTTAGACATACAAAAGTAGAACCCATTGTAGGCGATGATGTAGAATTTAAATATGAAGAAAAAACTCTGGGATATATTGAAAAAGTATATCCCAGAAAAAATATGCTCACAAGACCAAAGGTCAGCAATGTAGATTTAGCTCTAATTGTTATACCAGTGCTAGATCCAAAGTACAATCTTGTAATAATAGATAAAACTATTATTCAAGCTGAGTATCAGGGTGTTGATCTTGCAATTGTTATTAATAAATCAGACCTTGATAGGGAAAGTGCAGAAGAACTTTTAAAAATTTATAAAAATTCTTTATTTAAAACTTTTATGATTTCAAATAAGGATGATAATATAGAAGATTTAAGAGACTATCTTCACGGAAAGACTGTTGCCCTTTGTGGAGTTTCTGGTGCAGGAAAATCTACTATCACTTCTAGAATTTTAAATAAAGAAGTAGAAGTAGGAAGAGTTTCTGAAAAAACTAAGAGGGGTAAACACACCACTAGACACACAGAAATACTCTATAATGATGATATTTATATTTTTGATACTCCAGGATTTTCATCATTATCGTTAAAAATAGAAGCTGATGATTTAAAAAATTATTTTAGAGAATTTAAAAGATTTAACAATTGTAAATTTAACAATTGCAATCACATAAAAGAGCCCAAGTGTGCTGTTAAAGATGCAGTGGATAGGGGCGAAATAGAAAAGTCAAGATACGAAAATTATCTATATATTTATAATGAATTAAAAGAAAAAGGAGAATATTAATGCTTTCACCTTCCTTGCTTTCAGCAGATTTTACAAATTTAGAAAAGGAATTTAAAATCATGAATGAAGAAAAAGTTGACTTCATTCATCTTGACATTATGGATGGAAATTATGTGCCAAATATTTCTTATGGACCAGGCGTAATAAAAAAACTTAGACCTCTTACTGACATTTTATTTGACACACACTTAATGATTGAGAGACCGGAAAATTTTATTGAAGACTTTGTAAAGGCAGGCTCAGATATAATTACAATTCATCCAAGTACAACAAAGCATCTTGATAGAACTCTATCTCTTATAAAATCTTATGGTAAAAAAGCAGGTCTTGCACTTAACCCCGGAGATAGTCTTGATATTCTCGATTATAATATAGAAAACATTGACTTAGTTTTAATTATGAGCGTCAACCCAGGCTTTGGAGGACAAAAATTTATTCCATCTGCCCTTAGAAAAATTAGGGAAGTAAAAAAATTAATTGAAAAAAGAAATTTAAAGACTTTAATAGAAGTTGACGGTGGAATTAAACTTGACAATGCAAAAGATGTTTTAGATGCTGGCGCTGATATTTTAGTTTCTGGTTCTGGAATTTTTGATAAGGGTAGAACTAGAGAAAATATTAAGGCTTTTAAGGAAATTTTATGAAAAAGGCACTTTTAATTTCAGCTGGAAGACAGGTTTCAAAAAAATTAATTGAAAAATATAGAGATAGATTTATTATAGTGGCTGACGGTGGAGCAAGGCTTTTAAAAAAGTATGAAATAGATGCAGACCTTCTTCTTGGAGATTTAGATTCTATAGGCAATGAAACTCTTGCCTATGTAAGAGAGAATAATATAAAAATAAAAAAATTCCCTACAAAAAAAGATTTTACTGACACTGCCCTTTGTGTGGATTATCTTTTAGAGGAAGGATATAAGGATATAGTTATTATTGGTGCTCTTGGCACAAGGCTTGACCACGAACTTGCAAATTTATTTAATTTAAAGATGCTTTATAAATTAGGGGTTTCTGCAAAAATTATTGACGACTACAATGAAGTCATTTATGTAGAAGAAGGCGTTTATGAATTTGAAAAATCTGATAAAAAATATTTTTCTCTTATAAATGCAGGGGACAAAATGAGTTTTACAACTAAGGGTCTTTATTATGAAGTCGAAGATCTTGAAATAAATTCCTTAAATTCAAGTAGAGCTGTTAGTAATGAAATGCTTGGTCAAAAGGCGACAATAAAAATAAATTATGGTTCAGCTTTTATAATTCAATCAAGAGATTAATCTAGTTTAAATTTTAAAACTTTTAAATAGGAAAAAAACCAGTTATGTAAACTGGTTTTTTTAATGCTTAAATTTATTATTTTTCATCCTTATAATACATTTTATAATGTTTAATTGAGCCGTACTTTCTCTTTAAATAAGTAATTTTTCTACTTACACTAAAGTCTTTATTGTTATTAATTGTAAATTCATAACCATTTTTTAAAAGTTCATCAATTGTCTTGTGGTATTTTTTATCTGTATACATTTTTAAAAGTTTTGGATGAGCATTCATCCAAATTTTTGAAGTATCTTTGTGATAATAAACTTCTTCTTCAAAACCCAAATCTAAAAGGTCTCTTAAATAAAAATCTAAAACATTTACTCCACCTACAGCCATAAAATAATGGCTTTGTGGAAGTCTTAAATTCATTTCAAAGGCCTTGTAAGTGTTATCTCTTGGATCAAACTTTAAATCAATATTTGAAAAACCAGTATAATGAATAGATTCAAGTTTTTCCTTATAAAATTTAAAAAGTTCAGGCATATATTTTGTATATATTGCATCGTTATTTCCAATTCTTAGTGGAAGAGGGTCTGCAAGAAGAATTTGTCCATAAACCATCATGCGAACTTTACCAGTTTTATCACAATAAGCATTAAAAGATGCTTGATTTGATGCAGGTCCTGGTATAAATTCTTGAACTAGCATTGTGCCTTCATAATGGTTATCGTCATAAATTGTTTCTACAACAGATTTTAATTCTTCAAAATTATGAATTGTATAAACTTTATACTTATTTGGAAAAGATAATTTCACATAAGAAATAGAATCGTTGGGCTTTAATATAAGGGGAAATTGTAAATCAAGACCCTCAATTTCTTTGGAATTATTTATGATGGCAAATTTTGGATAAGGAATGCCAAGCTCCTGGCAAGACTTATAAAAATCAATTTTATTTTCTAATTTTTCATTTAATTCTGTTGAAGGTGTGTTGAATCTATAATACTCTTTAATTTTTTCTCTGTTGTTAGAAAGTAGCTTTGAATATTCATCTCCACAAGGGATTGTTATTAGAGTTGCATCTTCATTTTCTTTTGCAAAATTTATCATTTCCTTAACAAAAATTTCATCATCAGAAAAATTTTCAATGATTTTTCTCTTTAAAATTTTTGAATTGTCAGTGGCTGCTAAAGCTTTTTGGCAGAAAACATTGGAAATTAAATCGTAATTATCATTTAACAAACGGGCAATACCGTAGGCATTTTCATCAGAGCCAAGAATTACAAACTTTACATTTAAATTTTTTAGTATATCTTTAGAAATATTTTTCATTTTTCTCCTCACAATAGGTCTATAAATTAACTTATATTATACACTAGAGAATAAAATTATTTAACTTTTACAGGAAAATGCATTGTCTCTATCCTTCCAATAGGAGACAATTTCTCTAATATCATCTTTATTTATAATTTTTCTATCAATTTCTTTTAAGTTTTTTTCAATTTCAGAAATAACAGAAAGTTTATCTGCACACCATTTCGGTTCAAAAAGTCTTTTCTTAGGTGGATCACCTGTAATTCTATGTATTACAGTTTTAGGATCTATATTTTCCATGGCATATATTATAAAATCTATGTATTCTTCTTTTGACAGTATTTTAAAATTTTTATTTTGATACAAGTTATATATTGGGCTGTCTTTTAAAATATACAAATTGTGAAATTTAACTCCAAAGGGAACAAGATCTTTTATATATTTAACAGTTTTTTTATAATCAATTTCATCTTCAAAGGGCAGACCAATAATGGCATGAATTAAAAATAATAAATTTTCATTCTTTAATTTTTCTATAGTTTCATTGAAAATTTTATGAGAATATCCTCGATTTATGAGTTTAATAGTTTCTTCCTTTACACTTTGCATGCCAAGTTCAAGCCAAAGTGTTTTTTTGTAAGAAATTTCCTTTAAATATTTAATTTTTTCTTTGTCGAGACAATCGCATCTTGTAGCAATTGAGATTGCAGAAATATCGTCTCTATTAGCAATTTCATCGTAAATATTTTTTAAAGATTCAAGAGAAGCATAGGTATTGGTAAAATTTTGAAAGTAGGCAATATAATTTTTTGCCTTCCATTTTTTCTCCAAAAAAATTTTTTGAGAATCTATTTGATTAGCTAAGGATAAATTTTTAGATGCGGCAAATTCTCCACTGCCCTCATCGGAGCAAAATATGCAGCCAAGATTAGATAAAGTCCCATCTCTATTTGGGCAGGAAAAACCAGCATCTAAAGAAAGTTTTACACTTTTTCCAGAAAAATATTCACGAAAAAAATCATTAAAGGATAAAAATCTTCTCATTAAATCACCAAATATATTATATATTCTTTTAAAAATTATTTCCATGACTTTGAAATTATTAAAAATACTATATAATATAATAAGAATTGAGGTTTATATGGACTTAAAGTTTAAAAATTATTTAATTTTAGCAGAAGAATTTTTATTAGATAAAGACTTAGATAAAGCAGAGGATTTATTGCTTAAATCTTTAAAATTCACATGTGAAAAAGATATTGATGAGAAAATTTCTGTCTATTTTGAATTATCTGACATATATCTAAAAAAAGAAAATTACCATGAGGCAAAAATTTATTTTGAAAAGATTTTAAGCTTAAAAGAAATGGCTGGAGCCTATTATGGTCTTGCCATTACAAATGATTTTTCTAAGGGAGATATAGATTATTCTATAAAAAATTATAAAAGGGCAATTGAACTTGATGAAAATTATGACAGAGCCCATTATTATCTGGCCCATGCCTACGATAAAATTGGAAAGACAGATCTTGCTATAGAGGAATTTAAAAAAGTTCTCGCTATAGACGAATATGATTTTGTAACTTATAATGATTTAGGTTCAATTTATGAAATAGAAAACAAAAATGCTTTGGCAGAAAAATTTGTAAAAAAATCTCTGGAGATAAATCCAGATTATGGCAGAGCCCTATACAATATGGGCGTTCTATCAAAAAAGAAGGGCGACAATTCTTTGGCTTTAAAATATTATTATGAGGCAATTGACAAATTTGAAGACCCCTTTTTATTTTTAAATATGTCTGCAGTATATATTGAAGAAAAAAATTATAAATCTGCTATAAATATTTTAGATAGAGGACTTTTGGATTTTCCAAATTCTGTAAATCTACACTATAATAAAGCTTGCTCTTTTTCTTTATTAAATGATAAAAAAAGGGCAAAGGAAGAATTAAAAATAGCAATAGAAATAAATAAGGATGCCTATAAGTGGGCAAAGACGGACAATGATTTATGTGATATTGTAAAGGAGTTAAAATGATTATTATTAAAACAGAAGAAGAAATAAAAAAGATGCAAGTTGCAGGTAAAGTTTTATCTGATGTGCACCACAAGCTTAGAGATTTTATTAAACCTGGTGTAAAAACTATTGAAATTGATAGATTTGTAGAAAATTATTTAAAGGAAAGAGGGGCTTATCCTGAACAAAAGGGATATGAAGGTTATCCTTATTCAATTTGTGCTTCAGTAAATGATGAAATTTGTCACGGCTTTCCTTCTGAATATGTGCTTAAAGATGGGGATATAATAACTGTTGATATGGTTGTTAATGTTGATGGATGGCTTGCTGACTCAGCATGGTCCTATGAAGTAGGAGAAGTTTCAGAAGAAGCAAAAAAACTTTTGCGCGTAACTCGTGAATGTATGTACAAGGGAATTGAAAAGGCAGTAATTGGAAATAGACTTGGAGACATTGGTGCAGCAGTTCAAAAACACGCAGAAGAAAATGGTTATTCTGTTGTAAGAGAATTTGTTGGTCACGGTATTGGTCAAGAAATGCACGAAGATCCACAAGTCCTTCACTATGGTAAGGCTGGTCGTGGACTAAGACTTCAAGAGGGTATGGTATTTACTATTGAGCCAATGATTAACATGGGAAAAAAGGAACTTACAATTGATGATAATGGTTGGACAGCTAGAACTCTCGATGGCTCTCTTTCTGCACAATATGAACATCAACTTGCCATAACAAAGGACGGACCAATAATTATTACTGATCAAGGCGATTGTTGATAATGAGGGAAGTCAATTTATTAAAGGGGGATATTTTTTCTGCACTGCTAAAGATGGCTCTGCCCCTAATGGGCACTGCCTTTGTGCAAATGGCTTATTCCTTAGTTGATTTAATGTGGCTGGGGAGACTTTCCACAGGAGCTGTTGCTGCTGTAGGTACTTGTTCCTTTCTTGTTTGGATTGCCCAATCTATTACTCTTATTGCAAAGACAGGAATTTCCGTTGGACTTTCACAAGCCTATGGAAGAGGAGATAGTAAAAGTGCAAAAGAGGTTTGGGTATCAGGATTTATTTTAAATTTAATTTTTTGCCTAAGTTTAACTATTTTATATATTTCTATGAGAAATAAAATAATTGGTATTTATAATCTTGATAGTGAAGTCCACAAAATGGCAGCAGACTATCTTTTAATAGTAAGTGCAGGCTTAATTTTTACTTTTTTAAATCCAGTTTTATCAGCTGCATTTTTTTCTAAGGGAAATTCTATTACTACTTTTAAAATTTCAATAATTTCACTTTTTGTAAATTTAATACTTGATCCCTTTTTAATTTTTGGACTTTCTATTTTCCCAAAACTTGGCATAAGGGGAGCAGCTCTAGCAACTGTATTTGCACAAATGATTTCAACACTTTTATATTTATATGTTGGATATAAAGATAGAGAAATTTTTGTGAGGACTAATTATTTTACTATTCCTCAAAAAGAATATTTTAGGTCAATTTTAAGTTTAGGATTTCCAGCTTCACTACAATCTTTAATTCACGCTATGGTAGGCATGGTTTTAAATAAATACATTGCAAGTTTTGGAGCTCTCTACATTGCAGTTTATTCTATAGGATCTCAAATAGAGTCAATTTCATGGATGACAGCTGACGGATTTTCTGTAGCATTTTCTGCCTTCTTTGGTCAAAATTTTGGAGCAAAAAACTATGAAAGACTTCACAATGGAAGAAGAGAAGCAATGAAAATAGTAAATATAATTGGGATTTCCACTTCACTTTTATTATTTTTCTTTGCTAAAAATTTATTTACTCTTTTTATTCCAAGAGACCCTGAAGCCATAATAAAGGGAATCGACTATTTAAAAATTGTTTCAATTTCACAGTACTTTATGGCTCTTGAAATTGGAACGACAGGTATGTTAAATGGTTTAGGACTTACAAAATATCCTGCCATAAATGCCATGATACTAAATATATCAAGGATTCCACTTGCCTTTATTTTGATGCCAATTTTTGCAGCAAATGGCATTTGGATAGCCATGAGTTTATCCTCAGTCCTAAAGGGAATATTTTTATCTTTAATTTATTTATATTTGCGTAAAAGGACAGATGGCTTTAGAATAAATATGAAGACTTATGTTTGAAAGGAGAAAGCATGTTAAAACAATTTGAAAAACCTGCACTTGGAGAAAAAATTGCAGTATTAAAAACTAATAAGGGCGAAATTAAAATTAGATTATTTGAAGAAGCAGCACCTATTGCTGTTGAAAATTTCATTTCACTAATTGAAGATAAATATTATGACGGAATAATCTTCCATAGAGTTATTGAAAACTTTATGGTTCAAGGTGGGGATCCCTCTGGAACTGGTCGCGGTGGCGAAAGCAAGTGGAAAAAACCCTTTAAAGACGAATTTAATCCAAATTTTAGAAACTTTAGGGGAGCTTTATCTATGGCAAATGCAGGACCAAACACAAATGGCTCACAATTTTTTATTGTCCAAGGGGATAAACTAAGTGACGATATTTTATCACAAATGAGAGAGGCAGGAGAAGATAGAGGCTATCCAGAAGAAATTGTTGATGCCTATGAAAAAGTTGGCGGAGCTTTCTGGCTTGACGGCAAACACACTGTCTTTGGACAAGTTTTTGAAGGAATGGATGTAGTTGATGATATTGCAAAGTCAAAGGTTGGATTTATGGATAAACCTGTATTTGACATTGTAATTGAAGAAGCAATAGTAAGAGACTTCCAAGGATAAATTATGCATCAATATAAAGGAAGAATGATTTTACACACTGGTTCAATGTTTTCAGGAAAGACCAGCTCCTTAGAAAAGGATTTAAAGAGATTTTCTATAGCAAATTATAAGGTTGTTGCCTTTAAACCAATGATTGATAAAAGATATTCAAGAAAAGAAATTGTAACTCATGATAAGATTTCTTTAGAAGCAATAGAGGTAGAGTCTAGTGCTGAAATTTTAGATTTTGCTGAAAAAAATTCTCCTGAAGTAATAGGAATTGATGAAGTTCAATTTTTAAAGGACTCACCTGAAGAAGTTGAGGCAAATTTAGAAAAAATTCTTGAAATGGGAATAACAGTTGTAATGGCTGGTCTTGATATGGACTATATGGCTAAACCTTTTGAAATTGTAAAGGAAATAATGCCAAAGGTTGATTATTTAAATAAGCATCATGCAGTTTGCAAGAGATGTGGCACAGATGCTTGGGTGTCTCACAGAAAAATTAAAAGTGACAAGAGAGTGGAACTTGGAGCAGTAGAAGAGTATGAGCCACTATGTAGATCATGTTATAGGGAAGCTATTCATGAAGATAAATTAAAAGAAAACCAAGAAAAATTTTTATAAAGTCTTGACAACCTCTAATCATTTGATTAAAATTTAATTAAATGATTAGAGGTGATTTTTTTGACTCCAAGAGAGAAAGAAATTATAAATCTTTTGAAGAAAAATCCAGGAATTTCGCAACAAGAAATTGCTGATGAATTAAATATCACAAGATCTGGAGTATCCACTCACATAAATAATTTGATGACTTCTGGATATATTTTAGGTAGAGGATATATTCTTAGAGAAGATTCTTATGTGGCAGTTCTTGGTGGTTGCAACATGGATATTACTGGTTATTCCTTTGACAACTTGAAGGGAAGGGATTCAAATCCAGGAAAAATTGAATATTCCAGTGGCGGCGTTGGAAGAAATATTTGCGAAAATTTGGCTAGACTTGATGTAAACACAACTTTTCTTTCAGTTTTAGGAAAGGATGACGCTGGCAAAAATATTTTAGATGAACTAAATAGAATTAACGTAGATACTTCCAAAATATTACTTGCTGATGGCATAACCCCTCACTATCTTGCAATTTTAGATGAAGACAAGGATATGTTTGTGGCAGTAGCCGATATGGATTTATTAAAAAATATTGACAAAGATTATGTTGATAAAAATAAAAAAATTATTGAAAATGCTGAATTTACAATAATGGATACAAATCTTAATGAAGAGACTTTAGATTATGTTCTAAAAAATTTAAAGGGCAAGTTTTTAATAGATGGAGTATCTACAAAAAAAGTAATGAAAATAAAAAATCTTTTGGATAAAATTCATTTCTTAAAGGTAAATATTTACGAGGCTCAGGCTCTTTCAGGTCTTGAAACAGAAAACATTGATAGACTTGGAGAAGACTTAATAGCAAGGGGTCTAGAGAGTCTTGTCATAACTGTTGGAGGCAAGGGCGCCTTTTATTTTGAAAAAGATTTTAAAATGATGAGAAAGCCTGAGCCCGTTGATGTTGTAAATGCCAGTGGAGCAGGAGATGCCTTTATGGCTGGTTATGCCTATGGTCTTTATAACGACTTTGATATAGATAAGAGAATGAAGGCGGCTGAAGCTGCAGCAAGGATTGCACTAAAAAGTGCTGACTCATGTTCCAAAGACATGAATGAAAATAATTTAAAAGGAGAAATTTTATGATTAGTAATGAAATGTTAAAAAAGTATGTTGAATATAGCGATGAAGTAAAAAAAGCAATGGAAGAAGGAAAACCAGTAGTTGCTCTTGAATCTACAATCATTTCTCACGGAATGCCTTACCCACAAAATATTGAAACAGCTAAGGCTTGTGAAGAAATCATTAGAGAAAATGGAGCTGTACCTGCAACAACTGCTATTATCGGTGGAAAAATTAAAATTGGTCTTTCTGATGAAGAATTAGAATTTATGGCAACATCAAAGGACATCATAAAAACATCAAGAAGAGACTTTGCTTATATAGTTTCTCGTGGCTTAAATGGTGCTACAACTGTTGCATCAACTATTATTGCATCAAGACTTGCTGGAATTAAAATATTCGTAACTGGTGGACTTGGTGGCGTTCACAGACATGCTGAAACTACATTTGATATATCAAGAGACCTTGAAGAATTAGCGGCAAATGACATCATGATAGTTTGTGCAGGTTGTAAGTCAATCTTAGACATTGGACATACTCTTGAATATCTTGAAACAAAGGGTGTGCCAGTATTTGGTTATCAAACAGATTATATGCCAGCTTTCTTCACTAGAAAGAGCGAATTTAAAGTTGACTACAATATAAAAAATCCAAAGGAAGCAGCAGAAGCAGCAAAGACTCAATGGGAATTAGGACTAGAAGGTGGAATCCTTCTTACAAATCCAATTCCTGAAAGTGATTCAATGGATGAAGAAAAAATCAATACTGCAATTGAAAAAGCTTTAGTTGAAGCAGAAGAAAAAGGAATTCACGGAAAAGAAACAACTCCTTTCTTACTTTCTAAAGTTCTTGAAGTAACTGAAGGAAAATCTCTTGAAGCAAATATTGCTCTTGTAAAAAATAATGCAAGATTAGGTGCTGAAGTTGCAAAATACCTTTACTAAGACAAAAAAAGTTTCTGAATCCAAAGTAATTTTCACTTATGGAGTAATGCCAACAGATTTAAATACTGGTGGCACTATGTATGGACCAAGGCTCTTTGAAATTGCCGATCACAGCTCAGGAACCTGTGCCATAAGACACACTAGGGGAAGAGTTGCAACAATTTCTTGTGACAGTTTCACTTTTTTAAAGCCAATAAATCAGGGAGACTTTTTAACTGCAACGACATTTATTTCTGGCGTTGGCAATTCTTCTGTTGAAGTTTTCACAAAGTTTACCAAAGAAGCTCCAATGACAGGTGAAAAAGAAGTGGCTGCCTTTTGCTTTTTGACTTTTAAGTGCAAGGGTAGTGAGCCAGGAAAAATCCCAGCTATTATTGGAGAAAGTCTTGAAGAGAAAAAAATTATTGAAGGCTACGACAGTAGAAGAGAGATAAATAAAATAAGACAAAAAAATAATAAAGACTTAAGAGAAATTTTAAAATAAAGAAAATTTTAACTTTAAAAAAATTATTTAAGAGATGCACCCTTTGAGGTGCATTTTTTGTACTTTGAGTACTATTTTATAAAAATGGTTGATTTTTAATAATTTTATAAGGAAGGCTACATTATAGGATTTCTTATGTTATAATTTTAAATATGATAATAGGAATATGCACTTGCGAAATATTTATTTACGATGCAAACTCTTTGAAGTCAAAGAGATCTGTGGTAAAAAGTATTATCGAGAAGTCAAAAAATAGATTTAATATATCAATTGCTGAAGTAGGAGATAACGACAAGTGGCAAAGAAGCCTAATTGGTTTTGCCACAGTCTCAAATGATAAAAAAATTGTTGATGAAACCATAGAAAGGGTTATACAGTTTTTTAACACTTACACAGAAATTGAAATTATGAATATAGAAAAAGAAATTTTATAGAGGAGAATATGAAGGATATTTTAACTCATGAAGAGGCAGATAAATGCCTTGACATATTAGAGGAAACTTACCCAGATGCACACTGTGAACTAGACCATAAAAGTCCCTTTGAACTTTTAGTTGCAACAATTTTATCAGCACAATGCACTGATATAAGAGTTAACAAAGTGACAAGTGAAATGTTTAAAAAATATAATAAGCCAGAAGACTTTGCAAACATTGATATAAATAAATTAGAGGGATTAATTAAAGAATGTGGACTTTTTAGAAATAAGGCAAAAAATATTAAGGCAAGTTCTAGTGTAATTTTAGAAAATTATAATGGAGAAGTTCCAAATACAATTTCTGAGCTTATGAAGCTTCCTGGAGTTGGCAAAAAGACAGCAAATGTTGTGGCTTCCACTGCCTTTGGAGTGCCAGCTATTGCAGTTGATACTCATGTTTTTAGGGTCAGCAATAGAATTGGTTTTGTTCACGAGAAAAATGTTTTAGATACAGAAAAAGCCCTTCAAAATAAAATCGATAAAAGTAGGTGGACTAAGGCCCATCATTTATTTATTTTTCACGGCAGAAGATGCTGCACAGCAAGAAGCCCAAGATGTGAAAGCTGCACTATAAATAAAATTTGTAGATCCTACGAGGTTTGATATTAATGGAAAATTTAGGAAATAAAATTTTAAATATTAATAAAAAAATTCTAATTACTCTTGCACTTATTTTGATGCTACTTTTCATATCTGTAATGTATTTTACTGAAGAATACACAAACCCTTATATGCATAGGGGGGTAAAAATTGAAGATATTGATGTGTCAAACTTATCTAAAGAAGATGCTTTAAAGGAAGTTAAGGCAGTTACAGATGAGATGATAAAAAATAAGGTAGTTAATTTTACTTATGAAGACATTAGTGTTCCAGTTCCATTAAGGGATTTTGGTTATAAATTAAATTTGGAAGATGCCATAAACAAGGCCTATTCTTATGGAAGGTCTGACGATTTATTTTACAACTATCTTGACATAATTAAGGGATATATTTTTAAGAAGAATTTTGTGGCAAAAGCAGATATAGACGATGCTAAGAGAGAAGAAGTAATCTTAAATATAGGAAATAAAATTTTCAAGAAACCAGTAGATGCTCATCCAGTAATAAATGAAGATGGCAGTGTTACCATAAAAGATTCAGAAATTGGAAGATACATGGATATAAATGAGGCAAAAGACCTAATTAATTTAGATATTTTGCATGAAGATAAGATTGAACTTCCAGTATATAAAACAGAGCCAAAAATTTATTCCAATTATTATGATGGAATTGACAAAAAACTTGGAGATTTCGAGACAGATTATTCATCTTCTGTAAAAAATCGTAAAGAAAACATAAGGCTTGCAGCCTCAAAGTTTAATAATATGAAATTAAATCCCGGAGATGAAATTTCCTTTAATGATGTTGTGGGAGAAATTTCAGAAAAAACTGGTTTTAAAAGTGCAACAGTAATTGTCGGTGGAGAATATGAAAGTGGAATTGGCGGTGGAATTTGTCAAGTTTCTACAACTCTTTACAATTCTCTAATTTTATCAGATTTAGAAATTACAGAAAGACACAATCACTCAAGACCTATTCATTATGTGGACCTTGGCACAGATGCTGCTGTAGCTAGAGGTTATAAAGATTTAAAATTTAAAAACAATACAAATAATCCAATTTTGATTTTATCTGAAGCAAATGGAGAAAAATTAAACTTTAAAGTTTTGGGAAATGGCAGCGACAGAGATTACGAAGTTAAAATAATTCCACAGCTTTTAGGTACAGTTAGTCCTGGAGTTGACACAATTTATTCAGATGCTTTGCCTGAAGGAGAATCAACAGTAAGAGAAAGTGGAGCTAGAGGTTATTCTTATAAAACTTATAAGGAAATAATAAAAAATGGGGAAGTAGTAGAAAAAAAAGAAATTTCCAAATCCTATTACCTTCCTAAGGATAAAGTTGTTGTAGTTGGTACTGGAACTACAAATGATGATGACAGTGAAAATAATGATGAAGATTAATAAGAGCTTAGGCTCTTATTTTTTTGATAATATAAAAAAGTAGGTATTTGTGATAAAATAGAGACATGAAGATATTTAAGAGATTTAAAAAGAAAAAGTCAATTTATAAAATTCTTTGGGAAAATAATTTTGATTTAGAAAAATTAAAGGACCTAAAAGATTTTAATTTATCTGATGGTAGCTACGAGCTTTCTATTTTAAAGGGCGAAAGTAAATTAAATCATATAACAACAAGAGAGATAAATAAGGCTGTTGATGATTATTATTTAAGAGAAAAAAAAGCCATAGATGAATTTGAAGATTTCTTTAAAGAACACAGAGCTCTGGAGTCAGAGAGAAATTTTCTCACTTTTTTGCTACAAAAAATAGAATTTGACGAGGCAAAATTAGTTGGGCTTTCAATTTTACTTATGAGGGACTCAGAGGTTGAGGAGTGCGTAAAATTTGGCATGCTCCTTACAAAATACTACAATCTTAAAGAAGTTAGAAGAGCTTATGAAATATTTTTAAACTTATTAAAGCATCCAGCCTTCATTTATTATGGCATAGATGTTTTAAAGAATATAGATTATGGGATAATAGATGATTTATACGATAAAACTACAGAAATTGGAAAAGAAATAATAGAGGAGAAGGCATGGAATTAGGAAAAATACAAAAATTAAAAGTTGAATCAAAAAATGGTAAAAAAGTTTTTTTAGCAGACGATGAAAATAATAAAGTTATTCTTGCAAAAGGAGAGGGAGAAGATTTAAAAGTTGGCGACGAAGTTGAAGCCTTTGTCTACAATATTCACGAAGATTTTGAAGCTACTTTAAAAAGACCCTACGCTCAAGTTGGAGAATTAAAAAAATTAAAAGTCGTTGACAAGGCAAAGGTTGGTTATTTTGTGGACAATGGCATTGGCAAGGATATTTTCTTACCCTTTAAAGAAAGCTACGGAAGACTTACAGTTGGTGAAGAATATCTTTTGTACTTATACCACGACAAAAGCGACAGGCTTGCCCTTACAATGAATATAAAGGACAAACTTTTAGTAAATGACAAGTACAAGGTCAATGACATAGTCAAGGGAACAATTTATAGCATTGGCAGACCTGGTGCCTTTGTTGCTATTGAAAATAAGTATGATGGAATGATTCCTGCTGAAGAAATAAAGGGAATTTATAAAATTGGCGATGAAGTTGAGGCGAGAGTCCAAAGAATTTTGCAAACAGGCTTTATAACTTTGACTTTAAGAGAAAAGGCCTATAAGCAAATAGATGCCGATGCTGATTTAATTTTAGAACTACTTGAAGACAATGGTGGCGTCCTTGAACTTGGCGACAAATCTGATCCAGAAATAATAAAGGATTTGACTGGACTTAGCAAAAAAGCCTATAAGAGAGCTGTGGGACATCTTTACAAAAATAGAAGTATAAATATTTACGATACAAAAATAGAGTTGAGACATGGAAGAAAATAAATATATAGGAGAAATAATAGACTTTGACTTCAAGGGATTTGGCATGACAAAAGTAGACGGTTTGCCAGTATTTTTAGATGGTGGAGTAATTGGAGATCAAGTAGAATTTCTTATAACAAAGAAAAAGAAAAATTTCTGCAAGGGAAAAATTCTAAATATAATAAAAAAATCTAAGGACAGAGTGAATAGCCCCTGTCCTTATTTTAAAGATTGTGGTGGTTGCGATTTTCTAAATCTATCTGATGAGATGGAATTAAAGTGGAAAGAAGAAGATGTAAATAAGAATTTAGAAAAAATTGCAGGTCTTGACATAAGAGTAGAGGAAGTTCTTGATTCAGAAGAAAAAACTCACTACAGAAATAACATGCAGTTTCAAGTGAAAGATGGAATAATTGGACTTTATGGCAAAAATTCCAAGGACATAGTTGCCATAAAAAAATGCATCATGCAAAGAGATAAAGCCAACCAAGTATTGCAAATAATGTGGCGATACAAAAAACTAAGGGACCTAAAGCGAATTGGAATAAGGACAAATTACAAGGGCGAAGTCCTTTTAATCCTTGTAACAAAGGGCGATAAAGTCGAAATAAAGGATATACTAGCTGACTTAATTGAAGCTGGAGTAAAATCAATTTATCTAAATTACAATGTAGGGGACAAGTTTCACTATTCACGCGAATTTGAAAAAATTTATGGCGAGGACTTTATCGAAGAAAAATTATTGGACATAAATTATAAAATTTCTCCAGAATCCTTTTTCCAAATAAACAGGTTGGCAACAGAAAAACTTTATAAAAAAGCGATTGAGTTTTTAGAACCCAAGGCAGAGGATAAAATTTATGATTTATATTGTGGAGTTGGCTCAATATCACTTTCTGTAGCCAAAAGTGGCGCTCAGGTAATAGGAATAGAAATAGTAGATAAGGCAGTCGATGATGCAAGAATAAATGCAGAAAATAATAATATCGAGGCAAGATTTGTAAAGGGAGCAGCAGAAGAGGCAATAGAGAAACTTTGGCAGGAAGAAAAAATTTCTCCAAATAAAATAATAGTAGACCCACCTAGAAAGGGACTTGACGAGAAATTAGTAAACTTCTTAAAAGAAAATCCAGTAGAAAGGCTTGTCTATATCTCCTGTAACCCAGCAACCCAAGCAAGGGATTTAAAATCTTTAAAAGAAGTATATAGAGTGGAAAAAGTAGCCTTAGTAAATCTCTTCCCAAACACCGCTCATTCAGAATCGGTGGCTCTTCTTAAGAAAAATAATTAAAAAATTATTTGAAGTGTAGAAAATATAGGGACCTTTTTGATTTAAAAATGGGTAACGAGGAATGACGATAAATACAATGGAAAAATGTAAAATTTTAACAAGTAAAGAAGAACTTGGGTCGGTTGCCAAAAAAGTTTTCTATGAAACTGGAGATGAAGAATGTTATAAACGCATATCCATTAAAGTGGATGAAGGATTAAAAATTTTTTATAAAAAATCAAAGTAAGGGATGGAATTGACAAGCAAATTCTTATCACAGGCAGTTCAATCTTAAATAATCTTTTAGTTGTTCGAGTTGAAGATATAAGACCTAAAGACGACTATTATTTTTAATTACAAATCTATTTAACTTAAGGGAAGGACTTGTCTCTTTTTATAGAGTGGCACTATTTTCTTATAGGACTTATGGCGTGGTAGACGGAGATGACTCGCAATATACAGTCAGTGGATTTTTGATTTTTCCATTCAATTTTTTAAATTAAATATAAAATTTAGGAGGAATTATGAAAACAATTAGAGTAACTGAATTGGAAGTGTGTCTGTTAAGCCGGACACCACTAGTCTAAGAATAACTTTTGGAGGAATTTACAAAGACTACGAAGAAACTGTGAGACAGTCTGCAGAAAAAACTAAGATTTTAAGAGAAGCCATAGAAAAGTCTGGGCTCCCTGGCGAAGCTCTAAAGACCAAGGATTTTTCAATACAGTCAGAATACGAAAGCTACAGAGATTACAATAATGATTACAAGAAAAGATTTCTTGGCTACAAATTTTACCATAAGACACAGATCCAATTTCCAAAGGACAATAAAATGCTAGGTCGCATTCTCTACGAACTGTCCCTTTGTTCTGTTAAGGTTGAATTTTCAATTGACTACACTGTGAAGGACAAAGACGCAGTGAAAAAAGAAGTCATTAAACGTGCGGTAGAAAATTCTAGAGAAAAGGCAGAGATTATGGCGATAGCTGCAGGAGTTAGCTTGGGAGAAGTGCAATCTATAGATTATTCTTGGGGAGAAATAGATATAAGAACATCTCCAGTTGATAAGTTAGAAGTGAGAAAATCATATGCCTTGGAACCATCCTATGACATTGATATAGAACCAGATGACATAGACTTAACAGATACAGTGACAATAGTATGGGAAATAAAACAGTAGGTGAATAAGCTTCGCTTACAGATTTAAAATAGCAAAACTTTTAAATAAACCAAAGAAATTATAAGAGTTATGAAATCCAAAAGTTGATGTTAAAATAAAGTTCTAGTGTCAGGCTTATCTAAAGAAATGCCAATGGATAGGAAGCATATACTGGTGAAAGCTAAGGCGGAGTGTGTGGTATCGATGTCAAAGATCAATTGTAGAACGACAAATTAGAATTGTATGGAGGGTGAAAGAAGTGAATATCAAAGAAGAATTATTGGCATTGCAGGATATTTCATACGCTGATTTTCAGGCGAAATTGACACCAAATATTCCTAGAGACCTTTTTATAGGGGTTAGGGTTCCAGAACTTCGAAAGCTTGCTAAAAAAGTTGCAGAGGATCCGGAAACATCTAAATTTCTTAAAAATTTACCCCATAAATACTATGATGAAAATATGCTTCACGGACTCCTTATTTCTGAAATTAAAGACTATGATGCCTGCCTTGTGGCAGTTGATGAATTTCTGCCTTATGTAGATAACTGGGCTGTTTGCGATATTATGTCTCCAAAGATTTTTAAGAAGAATAGGACGGCACTTTTGGAAAAAATTAAAGAATGGACCGCATCGGAAAAGACCTATACTTGCCGCTTTGGAATTGAGACCTTGATGTCTCACTTTCTTGATGATGATTTTAAGCCTGAGTATTTGGAAATTCCTCTCTCTGTTAATAGTGAAGAGTATTATGTTAAAATGATGGTTGCCTGGTTCTTTGCAACTGCCTTGGCAAAAGAGTGGGATGAGACCATAAAATACATGGAAGAACATCGTTTAGATACATGGACTCATAATAAGACAATACAGAAGGCGCGTGAAAGTAGGCGCATTACACCGCAAGAAAAAGAATATTTAAAGTCACTTAAAGTATGACGAATTTCAATAGATAGTGGACTTTTAACTTGCACATCGTATGGTTCTTTTGATTACAAAAATTTGGAGTTGGATTGAGAATAACTTTTAATTAACTTAGCAGTAGAAATAAGAATGTGAGGCCTTATGATAAAATGAAAAAAGCAATAAAATTAATAATAACGATCATTTCAATAATTGCCATGTATTTTGCATTTGATTACTTTTCTGTTACAAGTCCAAAGCGTGTAAAATTTTATCAATTAGATGAATTTAGACAAGAAGTATTGGAGAACTATAATGTTTCTGATATAGATATGTACTTTTCTAGACCAAGTCTTTTTATAGAAATCAACTCAGAAGAGAAACTAACTAATGAAATTAGAAATGAGATTATTGAAAAATTAAAACCAATAATTAACAAAACAAATATGGATATAATTTCAGAGAAATATTGGGGCAAAGATACATCACTTTTCTACGTACGTATTTACTTTAATGAAATAAAAGAGAATACAAAAATAAAATATTTAGAAATAGAACTTTCTCAAAGCAAAGATTATAAGGATTGGAATTAGTCAAATATTAGTACTTGGTATAGATTTTTTAGATTTAATCGAAATTTTAAATATGTGGATAAAAAAAGGAAATTAAAAAGTTAGTAAACTACAATTTGCTCTTTGAGAAATTATAAAAAGATTTGTTTTCATACGAAATTTTAATAGAGGTGTTTAATGATTTTACTAATGATAATACTTTTAGTAGTGGGAGTCGCTTTTACTACATTTGGTTATTTTATTTATTTTAAAGAAAAATATAATTTGATTAATGGCTTTGAATCGGATTATAAATCTGGAAGAAAATCAGAATCCTATGCTAAAAAGGTTGGTTTAGTAGAGTTTATGATTGGTATCATCCTTGTTGTAGTTGGGTTTTGCATGTTCATAATTAAATAATAACTCCTAATTTTGTTTATCTGTTATTTTTAAGGATGCATCTCCTTATTCCAATGAAAGCAAGGAACAGGCAAACAGAATTAGTTTTTACATACTTAGTGAGCAGTCTATTAATTTAGAGCCTATTGCATTGACGTCAAATAAACATAATAAAGGCTAATGGCTTTTAGGATTTTAGAAAATCTTAGAAGTCATTATTTTTGTGCAAAATAATTTGTGAAGAAATTTAAACATTATATTTTTTAAATATATTCCTCTCTAGTAAAAATTTTAAATCTAATAGAAGCTAAGGTGATATAATACCAATGATAATTAGTATCAAGGGGAGGAGTAAATGCTTAAGAGTTTTTTTGAGAATTTTAGAAAGCCCAAAGACAATTTTGGCGGCAGATTTATGTTAAAAAGCATGAATAGAGGTCACGAGAAACTAGCAAGCTGGGGAAGGTCTTACATAAATATTGATAAAAATCATACTATTCTAGATTTGGGCTGCGGTGGTGGACGGAACATAGAATATTTTTTAACTAAAGCTGATAAAGTTTATGGTATTGATCATTCAAAGACAAGTGTAAAAATGGCAAGTGAAATAAATAAAAAAGCCATAGATACTGGAAGATGTAAAATATTGATAGGAGATGTGAAGAACCTTCCCTTTGAAGACGAAACTTTAGATATTGTCACAGCTTTTGAAACTATTTACTTTTGGAATGACATAGAAGAATGTTTTAAAGAAATTTATCGCGTCTTAAAAGAAGGCGGACAGTTTTTAATATGCAACGAAGTTTCCTCTAAAGAAAGAAGAGATGTAAAAAAAATATTGAAGATAATAAATTTTGAAGTTTACAAGGCTGTGAACTTGACAAAAATGCTAAGAGGATTGGGCTTTACTTGCCAATATTATTTAGACAGTAAAAAACAAATGGTAGTTATTGCTAAAAAATAAGATAAAAAAAAGGCAAGGCATAAAATATGAAAAATCACAGTATTTATTTCAATTTATTTAAGTATCCTATTAAAAATTCTCGCTGGAAAAACACGAAGATGACTATGCCCTAGAAATAATGAAAAAGTAAAATAATTTATCGAAAATAACTAGTAAATCAAACTTATAATTGATTTTATCTAAGAGAAAGAAGGTGGTTAGCAGTGACTTTATATAAGAGTATATTGATAGGTCTCTTGGGTTCATTTTTGATGTTTTTAGGAGATATGATTTTATATTATGATTCTGATGATTACAATGGAAAGGATACTATAAATAGTATTATTGGCATAATGAAAAATGTTAGCATAAAAAGATTATACCTTGGTGGTCTTTTAGGTCCAATATGTGCCTTTATATATTGCATTGGATTTTATCATATTGTTTTGGCAACACAAGAAAAGTATTTAAATCTCGCCTGGTTTGTATTTTTAATAAATATTTTTGGAATGATATTAGGGGGAACTTATCACATTCAATGTGCCTACTTAGGTCTTTTATCAAGGCACGAAAACAAGGGATCGCTTGATGAATTTTTAAAATTTTTAAAATTTCAAGCAAAAATAGTTTTTGGAATTATGGCTATAGCAAACATAGCAATAGCATTGATAATTTTATTTGGGTTAACAGTATTTCCAAGCTGGCAAGCCTTATTTACACCTATATTTCTTTTGATTCTCACTCCTCTTGCTGAGAGATTGCCAAAGGGACTACATATGATCATTCGAGGAGGCTGGTTTAACTTAATATATTTTATTTACTATTTTTCTTTATTTATTAGTTTTAGTTAAAAATTTTAGGAGAAAACTTATGAAAACTTTATATTTTTTTAATGACAAAACAAAACCTGATTATAGAAACTGGCTTCCTAAAAGATTGTTGAAGGCTAAGATTATTGAAAGTCTAGTATGTCTTATTTTATTCATCTTATTTGGCGCAAGTGATCTTATTCTTCAAGGAAGGCAAAGGATCATCTGGGGAATTATCCTAGGGATAGGATGCCTTATACTCCTATTAATAACTGTCTGGGTTAGCTTCTTATATAGGAGTTTTGATTACAATGGAAAAAGAAAGCTTGCCAAAATAATTATAGAAAAGACTGCAGATTATGTAAAAATTCCAGATGGAGGCATAGGACTTGACGTTGGCTGCGGCAGTGGAGCTCTTACCATAGCCTGTGCGAAGAAAAATCCAAAAGCGAATATGGTTGGCTGTGACATATGGAGGGGTTCATATAAAAGTGAATTTTCTAAAAAACTCTGTGAGGACAATGCAAAATTAGAGGGAATAGCAAATGTGAGCTTTGAAGAAGGAAATGCAGTGAGCCTTCCTTTTGAAGATGAAAGTTTTGATGCAGTGACAAGCAACTATGTTTATCACAATATTGTAGGGAAAAATAAACAAAAACTTTTACTGGAAACATTTCGTGTACTTAAAAAAGGTGGAGTTTTTGTTATTCATGATTTGATGAATAAGTCAAGCTATGGAGATATGAATAAATTTATGGAAAAGCTGAAAAAAGATGGCTACCAAGATGTGCAATTAATTGATACAACAAAGGGTCTTTTTTTGGACCACAAAGAAGCTATCTTGCTAGGACTTTCTGGCTCAACTCTTCTAATTGGGAGAAAATAATAAAATTATATAAAAATTAGTATAAAAAATTTTGAAAATTGATGGGGTATGTAAGATGAAATATAATAGATTTTATTTCTTATTATTTAAAGGGCAAATGAAAAAAGTTCTTATAGAAAAGTATGATAAAGCATATGCTTCAGAAATTATTAAAAAGAGCAAAATAATTTATCGAAAATTAATAGAAGAGGCAGATGATATCGGCAATGACAATCCCATGGCATACAATGAGATGTTCGCCCTTGGCTTTGTTGCTCCATATATAGCAAGTGAGAAAAAAATTCCACCGGAGACCATTCAGGAAATGATGCGTCGCTCTCTTTATTCTGTAAAATGGTATTTTTCCTTGGTTAATCTCAATACTAAGATGGGGAAAAAAGCCAATAAGAAAAATATTCTTAAGTATTACAAGTGGTACACCCCAGAAAAGGAAAAGCTCTATCCAACTTCTTTTAAAGTCGACTTCGAAGGTCAGCCCTATGAGGGTGCTTGTTATTATAGGATTACACGTTGTCCCATTTGTGCTTACACAAATAAGCTGGGGGTAGATGAATTAATGCCTCTATTTTGTGAACTTGACGATGTCATGATAAGCCTTCAACATGGAGTTTTACATAGAAAAGAAACCATCGCTAAGGGAGGAGATTACTGTGATTACTTTATTACAGGTGATAGAGAATGAAATCAAAAGAATTTAAAATGCCTGCTTTTGGAGTTGGACCATTATATGTCATAATTTGTTTAATACTTACAATAGGAGGGATATGCCTTCATCTCAAAGGATACCTATATCAAGGAGAACTAAGTAAAGGGAAAATAATTTTTATTATGGTGGGAACTCTCTTAATATTATTTGGCATATATTTATGGGTGCAAGCAGTTATAGTTGAGAAAATAAATAAAAAAGTTAAAGAGAAGAAGTTAATAAAAAGTGGGGTTTATAGCATAGTAAGAAATCCTGTTTATTCAGCCTTTATATTTATATTCACAGGCATTTTACTTCTTACAGCAAACTTATATTTATTAATACTGCCTTTTGTATTTTGGTTTTTCTTAACAATATTAATGAAAAACACAGAAGAAAAATGGTTAAAAAATGAATTTGGAAAAGAATATGAAATATATTTAAAGGAAGTAAATAGAGTAATACCTTGGTTTAGAAGAAAAAGTAATTAATTTTAAATAGCAGCTACATATGTAGCTGTTATTTTTTGCAATTTTTTGGAATGATTAATCGTAAGGAATAATATAGGATGGGTCACTGAGGATTTTTTTAAGTTCTCCCAAAAGGAAAGGTAAAAATTCTTTGTAAGCTTTTCCTCCAGCGGGATAAAAAATATTTCCTATTTTAATTAAGGATTGTAAACCTGATTGGCTTAATTCAACTATTAAACTTATTAAAACAGGGATAAGGGGCAATAGGGCTAAGACTAAAAAGTGAACAAAGTGGGCTCTTGCTTTTTCTTTATCTTTTTTCCAAAAGTAAAATAAAGTGAAGAAGAGCAAGTACCAAAAGAGAAAAAATCCTCCTATTAAGCCTATAATTGAAAGCAGAATAAAGAAAATTCGAAAAGGCCACTGATAAGCTGGACCTTGAAAAAACATAGCCAAAGCTGAGTTAGGGAGACTGGTTAAAAATAGAAATATTCCTATTTTAATAAGCACATAATAATTTATTTTAAGAAATTTAATTTTTTTCATGGATAGCTCCTTGGTTTATTTAAAATATAGTCAATACAAGTTCTTTAACTTAGACCTTAATTGTGAAAGTATTATTTATGATGTCTAAAAAAGTAAGTCTTGTAATAAAATATATTGCTAAAATCATAGACACCATAAACAGGAGAAAAATTTTATAAGCTTATATTTTCTTTAAAAGCTCCTAAAATTAAAGGCAAAATTCCCGATAAGGTCATTCTTATAACTGTAAGCCTAGAAGAGTTAACATCATAATTAATAAAAAGTTATTGAGCTTATAACCCTGAGATGTCCAAGCTAATGGCAGCAAAGAATGCAAAGAACAAACCTCTCATAGTATTATTCTTATCCAATAAATTTCCTCCTTATATTTCTAAAATAATTTTGTTTTAAATAACAAGTTAAAAATTTATTTTATTTCATCTCCTAAATTTCTAAGCTTATCCACTTGTTCTTCTCGTCCAAGAATAATTAGTATATCTCCAATTTTAAAGGTGTAATTTACTGGAGGATTAAAAAGAAGTTTCCCATCATCAATCTTTTTTATTGCAAGAACAGTTAATCCAGTTTTTCTTGGAATTTCTGCTTCGACTAATGTTTTATTTTCTAAATAAGAACCTTTTTTAACAATTACTTCTTCTAAATCAAGTTCCACATCGCCCATTCTTGTAACCACATCTAAGAAAGAAATTATATTTGGCTTTATCATCAGTGATGCCATCCTATTGCCTGATATTTCTACAGCAGATAAAGTTTTATTTGCACCAACTTTTAAAAGTTTTTCACTTCCTGATTTAGTGATGGCATTTGCTATAATATAAATTTTTTCATTAAGGTTTCTTGCTGTAAGAACAGTTACAATATTATCTACTTCTGCATCAAGAGCTGCAATAAGACCTTTAGCTTTTTCAACTCCAGCATGTTTTAATACATTTTCTTCAGTGGAATGTCCCTCCACAACTAAAATATTATGATGACTATAGTCATCGAGGTCTTCACGATTGTCAGTAATGACAACAAAATTTAAATTTTCATCTATAAATTTATTTATAATTACTTCTGCCAATTCTCCAGAGCCACATATTATATAGTGATCACTTAAAGCTGAAATTTTTCTTTCCATTTTGTTTCCCTTCCATAAATCAGAAACTTTGCCTTCAACAAACATAGCTACAATTGTTGTAAAGGCATATCCAACTATACCTACACCTAAAAAAATCATACATATTGAAAATATTTCAGACCCCTTACTTGTTGTGCCAACTTCTCCAAAACCAACGGTGGATATAGTTATGACAGTCATATACAAAGCATCAACAAAGTCTACATCTAATAAAAGCATATATCCCACAGTGCCTATAATAAGCAAAAGTGAAAATGCATATAAAATAAATTTAAGTTTTCTTCTTTCCTTCATAAGCTTCTCCTTATAAGACAGATTATAGTATACTTTAATAGAAAAAACTATAAGTTTGAATTTTATTAGTTATTATTCTAGTGGAATTTTATTTTAAATATAAAATTGTAAAGTTTATAAATTTATTTCTCTCGTTCTCCATTTTAATATTCTATAAATTGGGAAAGTATATAACAAAGAACATTATTTTAGGAAGGGGTCTTATATGGCGAAAAATTATACTAAAGATTTGATACGAAAAGAATTTATTAGGCTTTTAAATAAAAAGAAGTTACATAATATTACTGTTACAGAATTAGCTAAGGCATGCAACATTGAGAGAAAAACTTTTTATTATCACTATGATAATTTGACAGAGTTGGTAAAGGAAATCTTTGATGAGGAACTTGATAGAGTAATTGAAGAATTTAATGAGACTTTGTCCTGGGAGGAAAGTTTTATTTTAGTGGCAAAATTTATTTTAGATAACAAAAAAGTTGTAAAGCACATTTATGAGTCTGATTATAGAATTGACCTTGAAAAATATATTTTTTCTATTTCCGGTGAAATTATGAGAAAATATGTCATTCGAGCTGCCAAGGATACTAAGGCGCAAGAAGTTGATATAAAACTCATTGCTTATTTTTATCAATGTGCTTTAAGTTCTTTCTTTATCCAATGGCTTGCTACTGACATGAAGACAGATCCCAAGACAATTACTCGTAGGATTGGCGAGTTAATGGATGGAAATATTTTACTCTCTTTAAAGAGAAGCGAAAAATTAGAAAAATTCACCCAAAATTTTGACATTGAGTAAATCTTACCCAAGTAAGCTCTTTTGGTAGATGATACTTTATCATAAAAATGTTTTAATAAATACAGAAGGAATGATAATAAATTTTTCAAGGAGGATATTATGGAACTTAAAACTCGTGATAAAAGACTTAAACTAACCAATGGGGATTTTCAAAGATTAGTTAAAGCAAGAAAACCTGAAGGTATTGAAGAAAAATCTGCCTACTTAGTAGGAACAGGAATCGCATCACTTACTGCAGCTTGTTTCTTAATAAGAGATGCACATATGGAAGGTAAAAAAATTACTTTCTTAGAACAATTAGATATTCCTGGCGGATCATTAGACGGTGAATATATGGACACTAGAGGATATGTTGCTCGTGGTGGAAGAGAAACGGGAGCCCACTTTGAATGTCTATGGGATATTTGGAGTTCAATTCCTAGTTTAGAAGACCCAGAAATGAGCATTTTGGATTCTTATTTCTACACAAATTACGATGATCCAAACTTCAGCAACTGTCGTATTACTCACAAGCAAGGTGAAAGATATGATGATGGCAAATTTAATTTAACTCAAGATCAAGTTAGAGAAATTGCTGAACTTTGTATGACAAGAGATGAATATCTTGAAGATAAGGCAATAGAAGATATTTTCTCAGATGGTCTTTTAAATTCAGATTTCTGGACTTTGTGGAGAACTATGTTTGCCTTTGAAAATTGGCACTCTGCTCTAGAAATGAAATTATATTTAAATCGTTTTATCCACCATGTTGGAGGACTTACAAATTTATCTGCCCTTAGATTTACAAGATATGACCAATACAATTCAATTGTAAAACCTATGGTTAAATATCTTGAAAATCACGGCTGTAAATTCCAATATAATATTAAGGTAACAGATGTAGATTTTGATATTTCTGAAAACAGAAAGGTTGCTACAAAAATAATAGCTGAGGATAAAGATGGAAATGATAAGTCTATTGACTTAACAGAAAATGATCTTTTATTTATAACTAATGGATCTATGACAGAAAACTCTTCTTATGGTGATGATGATACACCAGCAGAACTTAGTGACGAACAAAGTGGTTGCTGGGAAATGTGGAAAAACATTGCTAAAAAATCTGATGACTTTGGTAATCCTGAAGTATTTTGCTCTGATGTAGAAAAAAGTAATTGGGAATCATGTACAGTAACTTGCCATGATGATTCTGTTCCAAAATATATTGAAAAAATTACAAAGAGAAGCCCTTACGGTGGAAAAACTGTAACTTGTGGTATAGTAACTTGTGTAGATTCAAGCTGGTTAATGTCTTGGACAATAAATAGACAAGGACAATATCCAGAACAACCTGAAAACGACATTTGTGTTTGGGTTTATGGTTTATTTACAGACCTTGAAGGCGACTACATTAAAAAGAAAATGAGAGATTGTACAGGAAAAGAAATTACAAAAGAATGGTTATATCATATTGGAGTTCCTGTAAATGAAATTGATACACTTGCTGAAACTTGTACTGCTGTACCAGTTATGATGCCTTACATTACAGCTCAATTTATGCCTAGAAAATTTGGCGATAGACCTCTAGTTGTGCCAGAAGGTGGAGTAAACTTTGCCTTCTTAGGACAATTTGCAGAAACTCTTGACGATCCAGGTAGAGATACAGTATTTACAACAGAATATTCTGGAAGAACAGCTATGGAAGCAGTTTATGTACTTTGTGGCGTAGAAAAAGCTGTGCCAGAAGTTTATGCTTCAAGATATGACCTTAGATATCTTTTAAATGGAATGGTTGCTCTATCAGATGGTAAAAAACCTGAACTTCCACTTAGCCCACTACAAAAAATTAAACTTGCTAAGCGTATTAAGGGTACAGATATTGAAGTAATGTTAAAAGAATTTAATATTATTTAATATATTTTTAGATTTTTAGATAAAATTGGGATGCTTATAAGCGTCCCTTTTTTAATATTATATAGTGGAAAATCCTATTAAAAAATCTTAAAAGCTTATTTATGTGCAAAATAATATATAATTAAATTAATAAGATAAGATGGGTAATTAAATTAATAAATAAAATTATGAAATAGGAGGTTAATATGGACTTAAAAGATTATTCTGATAAAGACCAAGAAGAAATTAAAAAGGGAGCACCTGTGGCAGAAATTGATGATAAAGAGGCAGCTGAAAAAATTTTAGCCTTAGTTCCAGATGAATGGATAAAGAAAATTCCTTTTTTTGTTAGAAAACATTCAACAACTAAGACAATCGAAAGAATTGCTAAAGAACATCCAGATCTTTATGCTGTGGCAAAAAAATCTGGAGAATTGCCTGAAAAGGAAAGAGAAGAACTTAGAGAAATTATCACAGATATTTTTCGACAAAAAATGGAAAAGCATAATATAGAATAATTTATTTCATGCAAATATTATAAAAATATTTTTGTAATGTTGCTTTTTATTTTAAAGCTAATAATATAATTGGAGATAAGAAATGATATTTGAAGCAAAAAGAAAAAGAAGCAGAAATATTAGCGGAAATGATTTCAAAAATCTGGGGAAATGACAAAATATCTGAATTAACTGAAGAATTTATGGAAATTGCCAAGGATTAAAATGGCACTTGTTTTATAAAATTTATTGATGAAAAAGCAGTTGCCTTTGCAAATGTAGCTTTAAGACATGATTATGTTGAGGGGACAGAGACATCTCCTGTGGGCTATCTTGAAGGTGTTTATGTAAAAGAAAATTATAGAAAAAAAGGCTATGCTAGAGAGCTTGTAGAGGATTGTGAAAAGTGGCCTAGAGAAAAAAATTGCAAAGAATTTGCCAGCGACTGTCTTTTAGAAAATACAGATAGCCTAAAATTTCATCTTGCAATTGGTTTTATAGAAGTAAATAGGATTATTTGTTTTAAAAAAATTTTAATCTAATATTATTTTAGCAAGGACTATCCTTGCTTTTTTATTTTATAAAAAATAGTAAAATTGTAAAATTTTGTAATATACTTATATTATGGTAATATATATGGGTTAATAAATTATTTAGAGATTAAGGAGAATTTATGAATAAAAAAACTTTTAGCATAATACTTGCTTATGTAGGTGTACTTACTGGAGCTGGGCTTGCCAGCGGACAAGAAATTATGCAATATTTTATATCCTTTGGAAAATCAGGACTTTTTGGCTTAATAGGCATTGGACTCTTGCACATTTTTGTAGGTGGAATAATTTTACAAATGGGCAGTCACTTTATAGCAGAAAGTCACATTGATGTATTGGAAGAAGTTTCAAAAAAATCTGTAACAAAACTTATGGACTTTTCTTTGATATTAAACTGTTTTTTAATGGGATTTGTAATGATAGCAGGAGCAGGTTCAAACCTAAATCAACAATTTGGACTTGCACCATGGGTAGGATCTTTAATTTGCACAATTTTAATTATTGTAATAGGAATGCTTGATTTTGACAAAGTAACTAGAGTTATTGGTGCCTTTACACCACTTGTTTTGATTTTTACATTAATTGGTGCTATTTATACAATTGTAAAAGCAAATCCAGATTTTTTAGCTTTAGATGCTTTAGGCAAAACTCTAGACTCCTCTCTTCCAAATATTTTTATTTCCACAATAAATTATTTTGGACTTTGTATGATATCAAGTATATCCATGGCATTTGTCCTTGGAGGAAGTAAAACAGACTCCTCAGAAGCAAGATTTGGAGGTATGTTTGGTGGGGGACTTGTTGCAATATTAACTGGTCTTGTTGGTATTACACTTTTTCTTGCGCTTCCAGATGTAAAAGATGCAGACATTCCTATGCAAATAGTTTTAAATAATGTGCATCCTTATCTTGGACTTGCCATGTCTTTTATAATTTTTGGCATGATATTTAATACAGCAATTTCACTATTTTATTCAGCAGCAAAAAGACTTTCAAACACAGGCTCTAAGTTTAAGAGAAATTTAGTTTTATTTACTCTTCTTGGATTTGGACTATCCTTTTTAGGCTTTAAAAAATTAATGGCAATCTTATATCCAATTCTTGGATTTTTAGGTCTTGCTTTAATAATAATTTTAATAGTTGCCTGGGTTAAAGAGAGAGATGCAATTAAGTCGGAAAATAAAAAGAGAGATAAAATTAGTGATCTCACTAGAAAAAAATTAGATGATGACGAAGACTTTACTAGAAAAGACAAAGAAAAGCTTGAAAAACTTGCAGAAGCATCAATTATTGATAATAAAAAAATTAAAGAAGCAGTAAAAGAAGAAGTAGAAGAAGAGTTAGAAAAAGAAAATAAGAATTAAAAAATAAGACTGGTTGATAAAATTATCTGCCAGTCTTTTTTAACATCTTAATTAAATTATCTTCTCTTTTTCATAGATCCTAGAATACCTCTTGCAATTTCACGACCAATACTTCTTGTAATTGTTCCTAGCATTGAGTCAATACCTTTATCAATATAGGATTTTTGTTTGTGGGAGGACTTTCTTTCTTTTTCTAATTCTTTTTCACGTTTTTCCATTTCTTTACGCTTTTCTTCTTCTAATTTTTCTCTCTCTTCTGCAATTTTTTCATTTTCAATTCTTTTAATCAAAACTTCATAAGCAGATTCTCTATCCACAGAGTTTTTATATTTTGAGTAAATGTTTGAGGATTCTACTAAATTTCTATATTCAGCATCATTTAAAGTAACAAAAGAAGAATGTGGAGGAAGAATAAGAGCTTTATCTGCAAGAGTTGGTGCACCACTTTCATCGGCAAAGGAAACTATTGCTTCTCCAGTTCTAAGATTTATAATTTGTTCTTTTAAATCCATTGAGTCATCTTGTCTAAAAGTATTGGCAACAGCGTTAATTGCCTTTAATTCCTTTGGAGAATAGGCTCTAAGTTGATGAACAATTCTATTAGATAGTTGTGAAGAAACTTCTTCAGGCACATCAAGCGGGTTTTGTGTAATAAAGAAGACGCCAACGCCCTTACTTCTTACAAGTCTTACAACTTGAATTATTTTATCCTTTAAAACACTTGGAGTATTGTTAAAAAGTAGGTGAGCTTCGTCAAAGAAAAACACAAGCTTAGGTTTTTCTAAATCGCCAACTTCTGGGAAATTTTCATAAATTTCTGATAAAAGATAAAGAAGTAGCATTGAATATAAAAGTGGATTGGAAATTAATTTACTAGCATTTAAAATATTTACAATACCCCTGCCAGATGCATCAGTTCTCACTAAATCATTGATATCAATGGCAGGCTCGCCGAAAAATAAATCTCCACCAGCATCTTCAATAAATAATAATTTTCTTGAAATTGCAGAAAGACTTTGGCTTGCCACATTGCCATAATTTTTGCTGATTTCATCTCTATTGTCATTTACAAAATTTATAACTTGCTTTAAGTCTTTTAAGTCAATTAATAAAAGACCTTCACTGTCAGCAACTTTAAAAATAATATTTAAAACTCCCATTTGTGTGTCGTTTAAGTCTAATATTTTAGAGAGCATTAGTGGTCCCATTTCAGAAACTGTAACTCTAAGAGGAATTCCCTTTTCTCCATAGACATCCCACATGTTTACAGGATAATTTTTAAATTCAAAATTAGAGATGCCTAATTCATTAAGTCTTTCTTGTAACTTGTCATTTATTTCTCCAGGCTTAGAAATATTTGCAAGGTCGCCCTTGACATCAGCGAGAATTGTTGGCACTCCAGCATCAGATAGCCCTTCAGTTAAAACCTTAAGCGTTACAGTTTTACCAGTACCAGTGGCACCGCTTATTAGTCCATGTCGATTCACTTTATTTAAAAGAATACTATTTTCAGATTTTCCCTTTCCAATTAAAATTTTATCCATGAGAACCCCCTTTATTATGAAAGTATTTATCTATCTTTATTATAGCAAAGTTTGTAAAAGTTCACATAAAATAAATTTGAAAAATGTTATAATAAATTAAAAGATTAAGAGGGATTTTATGGAATATATAAAAAAAATTTATGGAGTAAATATAGAAGACCTACCAGGGGATTCATATCTTAGAGAAATTCCCTTTCTAAAAAATTTTAAAGGCATGGAAATAGATAGTCCTGTAACTTTTTTTGTGGGCGAAAATGGAACAGGGGACAGTGATATAATGATGACAGATACAATAAATCCATTAAAATCAAAGTTTAAAGGCTTCCACAAAACTTTTAA
>OFLW01000025.1_pt1 | contig 152901 bp, 152 predicted proteins | sample 1541061 | NCBI WGS metagenome assembly OFLW01 (sample SAMEA4413045, study PRJEB24355) | metagenome | biome: human; feature: gut; material: faeces | place: United Kingdom | collected 2010
TTGCATCTCTAACAGCTTTTTCTACAGCTTTCTTGTCATCATCTGTTAAGTTAGATGGATCTTTAACTTCAACTGGTTTAGCTGGTGCTACGATTTCGTCAGCTTTCTTAACAGTTTGTGCTGGAGTTAATTTACCAAGTTCGTTTCCATCTTTATCTGTTACTGTTACTGAACCGTCTTTTCCTACAGTTACTGTTGCATCTGCTGGTAATGTTGGGTTTGCATCTCTAACAGCTTTTTCTACAGCTTTCTTGTCATCATCTGTTAAGTTAGATGGATCTTTAACTTCAACTGGTGTTGGAGCTGTTAGTGAATTATCTTTTTCGATTGTATCTTTTGGACCTAAATTAGCTGTCTTTGCCTTTTCGCCTTCTTTTACTGTTACTGTTACATTACCCTTGTCATCAACTGTGATTTGATCGTCTGTCAATCCTGGGTTAACAGCTTTTACAGCTTCCTTAATCTTTGCTTGTTCATCAGCTGTGACATTTTGTGGGTCCTTAACCTTAACTGGTGTTGGTTTATTTAAGGTGAATTTTGAAGCGTCATCTACTACTGTATCATTTTGAGATAGGGCTCCAGTTTTACCTCCGTCAGTAACTATTACAGAACCATCATCAGCAACATTGATTTTTGCAGTATCTGGTAGATCTGGATTTGCTTTCTTAACAGCTTCCTTAACTTTTTCTTTTTCTGCTTCTGTTAATTCATTAATGTTTTGTACAGGTGTTTTTTCTGGTGCTTTTAAAGCAATTTTATTGTCTGTAGGTCTATCTTTTATAACCGTATTAGCTGGTTCGATAGTTTTATTTCCATCTTTTCCCATAGGTACTGTTACTGTACCATCATCTGCAACTTGGATTTCTTCGTCTTTGAAGTCTAAATCTGGGTTAGCTGCTTTAACTGCGTCTCTTACTTTAGTTTTTTCGTAATCAGTAAGTTGATTAAGATCTGATACTGGTGTTATTGTTGGATTCTTTAATTCTTTACCAGCTCTGTCAAATGGTTTTACTGTATCTTCTAATTTACCAGTCTTCTTACCATCTGCAGTTGTAACTGTTACATTACCCTTACTGTCAACTTCAATCTTATCGCCATCAGCAAGATTATTCTTTGCTTTTACTGCTGCAACTACCTTATCTCTTTCATCTTGAGTTAAGTTAGTTACATCTTTTACTTCAGTCTTATCTGGAGCTTTCAAATCAAGTATTGTATCTTTTTGTACAACTGTCTTGTCAGCTGGGATTGTTCCAACCTTACCACCTTGCTTGATATCAACTTTGCCATCGTCTCCTACGGTAATTTCATCATCTTTGAAGTTTCTAGCTGGGTTAGCTTCTTTAATAGCATCTTTAACAGCTTGTTTTTCTTTATCATTTAATGCTTTCGCATTATCAACTTTAACCGGTTCTTTTGGTGGGTTGAATTTGTTTTGAACTTTTTCTTGCTCAACAGTCTTATCTGGTGCTATTGTTCCAGTCTTACCATCTTTTGTAACTGTTACTGTACCGTCATCATCAACTACAACATCTGCCGGTGTTAAGTTTAAATCTGGATTTGCTGTTATAACAGCTGCTTCAACAGCTTCTTGTTCTTTTTCTGTCAATGATGTTGTATCTTTTACTACTGTCTTTTCTGGATCATTTAACTTCAAAGGTGTCTTATCAGTTTGTTCCCAAACTGCATAATAAGTTTTTGGTGATTTGATGCCTGTAAATTCTGTAACATTTGGTGTTGTTGCATCTTTCTTATCTGCCCAGCCCTTGAAAGTAAATCCATCTCTTGCTGGATTAGCTGGTTTTGTTGCATTTCCACCTTCAACTGTAACATTAGTTGTATCCTTGCCATCAGTAAACCTACCTTGATTTGCATCAAAAGTAACTGTTACTTCATTTGAATAAACAGCATAAACAACTAGGTGTTTTGTTATTGGTGTTTCATTAGTAAAGATTTTATCTTTGCTTAATTTATTAAATTCAGCTGCTGTAACAACTGCCTTGTCGCCTAAAGCTTTTTTACCATCTTCAGTAACCCAACCTAGGAAGTTCTTTCCAGTAAGTGTTGGTGCCTTTGCGAATTCATCACCAGTACCTTCTTTAACATTTGCACCTACAAAACCGTTAGGTTTGTAGTCTTCTTGGTCTAAGAAATTAATGTTGTCTGGTGCTATTTTTACGTCTTTATCTTTACCATCTGCAAATTTACCAGTATTTGCGTCAAATAATACCCTTGCCCTAACTCTTGTTTCATATAGATCAGATGGAAGCGATGATCCGTCTGATGCAGTTGATACAAACTTCATATCCTTTAATAAAGTAAGAGGTTTTGCATTTGTATCTTCTGAGTGATAAGGAAGCATCTTTGTTAAATCTACCTTATATTCATAAGCAGTGTATTCTTTGTTATCACCATCAAAATGAGCATCAAAAATATCCGATTTAGGAATAGTAATCATCTTGCTTTTATCTCCGCCGACTAAGTTTCCGTCTTTATCATATTCATTAGAATCAGCTTCAACTTTGGCGTATAGGTTTCCATCTTTTCCTTCATAAAGTGTTCTTATCTTACCACCGTCATACTTTGTATAACCAATGAATTCTTTTGTGTCTTTCATAAAGTCTTCATCAGTTCCAGTAAATGCTCTTGGATCCTTATAGAAGTCATCTGTTCCATCTGCAAAATCATTTGTAAATATCAATTGATATGGAGTGTAAAGGGATTTGTTTACTGAAAGTATTGAAGATGTATCTGAGTGGTCTGTCCAAGTAAGTCCTTCAACTCTTTCACTAGACTTTTCTATAGGTCTATACTTAAACCAAGATGTTTGATCTTCTAACTTAGTGCCATTTTCATCATAGGATTCTACAAATATATCTGCACCTGGTTTTAATTTCTTTGTATTGATATAGAAGTTACCACCGGATGATAATGTTGCTGCGTTTGTTCCTGGGTCCATAACCCTGTCTTTGTTGTCAAAGTTCCATAGTCCTTTAGGTTCAAATTTCTTTTCAGCCTTTGTTCCATCTGCAAGTGTGTATTTTAAAATGTAGTAACCTTTTTTACCTTCCTTATAAAGGTGCATATTGATATTTCTATCTTTTTGTAATTTTAATGTTGCTCCACCTTCATTTAGCTTAGTGCCGTTATGAATTTCTAGGAAGTTTACAGGATCGTTGTGATCCTTTGTATATGGCATGTAAATCTTTAACTTGTCCCCGGGCTTAACTGTTGCACCTTCTCTAATGTCAAACTTATAAATACCATCAGCAAATTTTTCGATTTTTTCTATACCCGCATCGCCCAGTACAGAGCCAGTGTAGTATCCTTGAGCTCTTCTTATAATCGCATCATCATTACCAATCTTGATCATGATTTGTCCATCTTTAGGATCAGTTGTAGTATCGATTATATAAGACTCGCCCTCATGAGCTACATAACCATCTTCATATGTTTTTTCAAAGATTGTCCAGCCGTCTTGGTTTGGATTAGTCCATCCAGAAATCATCGAATAATTAAGCTTTCTAGTTTTATTACCTCCGCTTAACTCATCTCTACCTGCAAAAGTATCTTCAAATTTGCCCTTATCTACAACATAGTCTATAGCTGTGATGTAGAAGCCGGATAGCATTGAGTATTGGTCATGTTGTGGTATTTCAACCTTATTAACTCCATCTTTTTGGAAGTCATGAGGAGCAATAACTAGATAGGCAAGCTTTCCGTCTGATGTTACGTTGAAGTCTTTTTTCTTGATGCCAAAATTGTGCGAATACTTTGATTTTTCTCTTTTATTAGTGAGAACGTTAACATAGGCAACATTACCAGCGTCATCTGCCTTCAAATAGTTAAGAAGATTTGCATCGAATGCTTGGGTAAAGGCGATTGGTTTTCCGCCTACTGTAGGAGCCTTAGCATTTCCGGATCTTTGACCCATGTATTGCGTTCTTATGATACCAAGATTTTTTTCGTCCTTGTATTGCTCTGGATTGGCAATAAATTCTGACATGAAGAACTCTTGGTTCGTTGCATTGTTACCATCCTTTTGAAGACCACCTTTGATAAATAGTCTATTTACCTTATCTTCAAGAGACACTGATGTTGTCTTAGTATAAGTTGAATAGTCCATGGCTGTTCCCTTAGGTGCATATGAGTAAACTCTCACGCCTTTTTTATCCGTAAGTCTCATTTGAACAATGTAGTTCTTTTGGCCTAAGTCTTTAATTGATACGCCTTCTTTTAATACTAGGTTTATAGGTAGATTCTTTCTTTGTTGTGTTAAAAGACCTCTAGCTTCACTTATATCTACCATTCTTTCCTTACGATCGTTAAATGGTGTAAGGTCTATTTTGGTGTCATCATTAGCTCCAACCAAGTATGATAGGTCGTAGTCGATGAATTGATCTAGTTCTCCAAAGTTAAATAATGCTCTGTGCCAAACAACAGTAGCTGCTGAGCCTTTTTCCTTGTAAACCATTCTAAGAACAGTTCTACCGTTGGCATCAACAAAGTTACCATCGTAGTCGATGTCGTTCATTTCAACTGGGTCTGATGTTGTAACTCTTACAAGTCTTTGCTTGTCGCCTATAGGCCAACGTGACTTGTCCTTAATTTTGTTTTCCCAGTTTGCTTTTCTGTAGTAGGTTGCACTAGATAGGGCATCATTATTATCTCCAGCTCTTACAGGTGCAGCTGTAATTTCAGGTCCTACTTCCATAGTTGTTGCGGCTGTAATAGCCTTTTGGGTATCTGCTGGACTAGCAAATACATTGTAAGGTATCATGCCTGCTAGCATTACACCTGACAAAGCATAAGCGGCAACTCGATTTGCATTTGCTTTCGCTTTTGCTTTTGCTTTTTTCTTATTATCCATTATTTCTCCTTTCATTTTTAAGTTATTAGCTTCTTAATTTGTAAGCTATAAGCTCTTTATTAAGTTATTAACTAATTACTTTTTAAGTTATAAACTTCTTACTTTCTTAATAAATATTCCTTTAATATATCTCAGGAAACCATCTCCCTTTATCTGAAAGCGTAAACCTATTTTTTAAAAATTTTTTATGCCTCTTATATTGCTTTTAATTTGCGCTCCAGATTTTTTTTATACAACTTCATTATAGCAAATCAAAATATTTTTTTCAATTTTCATAAAATAAAATTTCCCAAAATTTAAAGTATTTCAGATGTTTTTATAGCCCACTCCAGTAAAAATTGTGTAAATTTTATACAAAATTTTGATATACTATCAGCGGAACTGTATGATTTATAGTCTATACTTTGGCTTATATTCTAAAGTTCAAATTTTTTTAAAAATTTCTCTGGAAAAAGTTTTATTTTTTACTGTTTTTTTAATTATATTTATTTGTGTTGCATTTAATTTTACAACTTATCATCTAAATAAAACTTCAAAAATTTTTAAGTCACAGCTATTTTTCTCTCTCAAAATTTTTAGAAACCTAAGAGTTTTAAACACAAGCTAAAAAATCCCACAAGTTTTTCTCCTGTGGGATTCTTAAAATTTTTATAATATTTTTTATTTTATTTTACTAATTTGCCCTTGTAGTCTATGATGCCACCAGAAAGATTTATTACATCATAGCCTAGTTCACTAAGATAAGCTGCAACTTCATAAGACCTTCTGCCACTTCTACATAATATATAAACTTCTCTATCCTTTGGAATTTTATTTAAATTATTAGGAACTGTTATCATGGGAATGTGGACTGCACCCTTTATTGTTCCTGTTTCTAATAATTCACTTTCTTCTCTTACATCTATAATGTAAGGATCTTTTATTTTATCAATTTCATTTACATTTATTTCTTTCATTTTTCACCACTTATTTTTAAAATATTTCATTAAAAAAGACCCCTTAGGGTCCTTTTATTAAAAAATTTATTTTACTGCAATAGCTTCGATTTCAAGAAGTCCATTCTTTGGAAGATTGGCTACTTCAACGCAAGATCTTGCTGGTTTATGTTCTGTAAAATATTCTGAGTAAACTTCATTTACTGCTGCAAAATCATTTACATCATCTAAGAAAATATTTACTTTAACAACTTTATCCATGCTTGAACCTGCTTCTTCTAAAATTGCCTTAATGTTGTCAAGACTTCTTGCAGTTGCCTTTTTAATATCGTCAGAAATAAGTTCTCCTGTTTCTGGAACTAATGGAAGTTGTCCTGATGTGAAAATAAATCCATTAACTTCTGTAGCTTGTGAATAAGGACCTACTGCTGCAGGTGCTTTATCAGTGTGTAGTGTTTTAACCATTAATCTTCCTCCTCAATTTTTTCATTATTTTTATTATTTTCGTTATCTTCCCACAATCTTTCGAGGTTATAATATTCTCTCTCATCCTTGTGGAATACATGTACTATTATATCACCAAAATCTAAAATTATCCATCTGCTAGAATTTTTGCCTTCAGTGTTAATTGGCTCTTCACCTTCATCTGATAATTTTTCGTCTATTTCTCTAGCAAGGGCATCTACTTGTGCTGATGAGTTACCACTTACGATTACAAAATAATCTGCTATAGAAGTCATGCCTCCTATATCTAAGACTTTTGTATCGATTCCTTTTTTTGATTCACAAGATTTTAAAATAATATCTAACTTTTCTTCTACTGTCATGTTGCCTCCTATTTAAAATTATATTCTAAAAGCATTACTTTTATTTTTTTCTCATCTGGAATGAAATATGATATTCCACCCTTATATTTTGGCGTGCCTGGAAGTGTATTTGTTGTAATGTCTTCTGTACCTATGCCTCGCATATTGGCTGCCACCTTAATAAGTTTTTTTACTGGAATATTATTTTCAGAGTAGTTTACATAAGAGCCTATGAGGAAGGGTGCCTTTATTAAAGTCTTTGGCTCCTTCATCTTGGATAAAAGTGCTGACATAAATTGTTGCTGTGCCTTTACTCTGCCAAGGTCTGCGTCTTTATAGCCCTTTCTAAATCTTAAAAATCCAATGGCATCGTAACCATTAAGTGTTTGCCTACCCTCTCTTATGTCAATCTTTAGAGGTGGGTCAGCTGTTGGGTCTTCGTATTTCATATCAAGAGGTACATCAACAGTGACTCCTCCAATTTTATTTACTACATCTTCTACAAATCTATAGTCCACTGTTACATAATACTTTATGTCTGTACCAAGTAGGTTATTTACAGTGTCAAGGGTGAGTTCACTTCCTCCGTATTTAAAGGAGTGGTTAATTTTTGTCTTTTTATAACCCTTGATTTTTGTGTAAGTGTCCCTTGGAATTGAAATTATATTTACCTTTTTGCTCTTGCCATCTACATTTACTACCATAATTGTATCTGACCTTGCATTATCTGCTTTTTTTGAATCTAGAGAGTCAACTCCAAGCATTAAAAATTGAAGATTTTCTCCAGCCTCATCAGTCTTACCCTCATCTTCATTTCCTAAGAAATAAAAGTATCCTGCCACAGCAGCTAGTGCCAATATTAAAACTAGGACGAGAGTTGTTATAAAAGCTTTAAAAAAAGTTTTCAAGTGTCCATCTCCTTATAAAAATTTCTAGCTAAAACTGTGTTTGGAACAATGTAGGAGTCACGCTCAACTAAAAATTTTAGGGTATTATTTAGGGCGAAATACATGGCAGCATCTAAGTCCTTATTTGCAAGTTCCCTTGCCTTTTCTACGCCGTCAAAATTTCTCATAGGCTCAATATAGTCTGCCAAGAAAATTATTTTTTCAAGATCAGACATATTGGCTCTGCCAGTTGTGTGATAAGTAATGGCATTTAATATATCCTCATCATCTATGCCATAAAATTCCCTTGCAAAGAGAGCTCCAAGATAAGAGTGTATAATTTGCGGAGCTTTCAGCATGTCCTTTGTTAGGAGGAGTTTATTTTCCTTAGCTATTTTAATGAGCTCTTCTTTATCTTTTATTTTTGCACAGTCGTGTAAGAAGCCAGCAACTTCTGCCTTTTCCTCATCAACATCGTGAATCTTTGCCAGCTTTATGGCTGTATCTTTTACCCTTATGGTGTGAAGAAATCTCTTTTCGCCAATTCTCTCGCGAATTTCTTTCTCATACTTTTTTAAATCATAGGTCATCTTTGTAAAACCCGCTTTCCTTAATATAATTCACAACTTCTTCAGGAATTAAATATCTAACAGATTTTTCTTCTTTAATTCTATCTCTAAGTTCTGTTGAAGAAATTTCATAGAGTGGTGTGTGGATAATTTCAACTTTAGTGCCATAATTTTCACGCAAAAATTTTAACTCTCTATTTATTTCTTCGATATCAATATATTTTGGTCTCAGTGCCACTACAAATTCAATTTCGCCTGAAAGTTCTTCTATTTTTTTCCAAGTTTTAAGTTGAAAAAGGGTGTCTAGACCTATTAAGAAAAATAATTTTTCATCTTTATAAATTTTTTTAAGGTCTCTTACTGTATCAACTGTGTAGGATAATTTTATCCTATTAGTCTCAATATCTGTAATTTCAAAACTAGGGTTTGATGAAATGGCAAGCTTTACCATCTCATATCTATCTCTTGCTGATACATCTAAATCCTTGTGGGGTGGATTACCCGTTGGTATAAAAATAATTTTATCGAGACCTAATTCTTCCTTTAAATATTCACAAATCATGAGATGACCATAGTGAATTGGATTAAAGGTCCCCCCAAAAATTCCATATTTTTTCATTACAATTCTATTTTTTTATTTTCCTTAGACTCTCTATAAATTGTAAGTTTTTTGCCAATTTTTTGCACAAATTCTGCCCCAGTTTTTTCTAAAATTTCGTCTACAATTTCGTCTACTTCTACTGGTGCATTTTGCAAAACTTTAATTTTTACAATTTCATGATCTTCTAAAAGTTTATCTATTTGCTTTAAAAAGCCTTCATTGATTCCATCTTTTCCAAGTTGGATAAGTGGATCCATATTGTGAGCAAGGCTTTTTAAATATGATCTTTCTTTTCCTGTTAACATTCTTTCTCCTATCTATTTTTTATTCAAAAAATTCAAATTCGTAGCCACCGATAAATACAGAGCATCCATCTTCTGCCCCAAGTTTTTCCAATTTTTCAACAACCTTATTTTTTCTAAGATTTTCTTGGAAATATTTAAGTGAATCATAATCGTCAAAATTAGTGGAGCGTAGAAGTTTGTCAATATATGGTCCTTCAACAAAGTATTCGTCATTATCTTTAAATACTTTTATGCCTTCTTCTCTTGTAACTTCTTCAACATGCTCTTCATCATAGGTCTTGTAGTCACTATAATCTACTTCTTTTAGCTTATTATATGTTAGCTTCATTAATTTGTCCAAATTTTTTGTAGTTGCACAAGAACCTGCTATAATGTCGTATTTGTCGCCAAGTTCTTCTTCTAATTTTTTTAGATTTTCTTCAGCACCTGGCATATCCATTTTGTTGGCAAAGATAATTTGCTTTTTTTCGCCTAATTTTTCATTGTATCTTACAAGTTCTTCATTGATTTTATAAAAATCTTCAACTGGATCTCTATATTCAGAACCAGAAATATCAAGAACGTGAATTAAAATTCCAGTTCTCTCAACATGCTTTAAAAACTCATCGCCAAGACCAATTCCTTCAGATGCACCTTCTATTAAACCTGGAATATCTGCAATTACAAAGGATTCGCCTTCATCTACTTTTACAACTCCAAGGTTTGGAGAAAGTGTAGTGAAGTGATAATTTGCAATCTTTGGAGTGGCAGATGTCACTATAGAAAGAAGGGTTGACTTGCCTACATTTGGAAATCCTACAAGTCCAACATCAGCAAGAAGTTTTAATTCTAAGATTACTTCTCTTTCTTCGCCAGGATTTCCTGCTTGGGCAAAGGCAGGCGCTTGTCTAGTTGAAGTTTTAAATCTTGCGTTACCAAGACCACCCTTGCCGCCCTTACATACAGTGACAGACATATTGTTTTCCTTTAAGTCATAAATTACGCCCTCAGTCTTTGCATCTCTAATTAAAGTCCCAACGGGAACTTTTAAGATTATGTCCTCGCCATCTTTTCCAAATTTTAATTTATTCATGCCGTTTTGTCCATTTTCGGCTTTGTATTCTCTTTTGTATCTAAAATCCATCAAGGTGTGAAGTCCAGAGTCCGTCATTACAATTACGCTTCCGCCTCTTCCACCGTCGCCTCCAGCAGGTCCACCAGCTGGTTCAAACTTTTCTCGTCTCCAAGCGACAGCACCATCTCCACCTTTTCCGGCTTTTAATTTTATTTTTGCTATATCTATAAACATTTTTACCTCGCATTTTCTAAAATTATATCATAGAACTAACACAGAATTGTAGTGAAAACTTGAACCTTATGTCAAATATGTAAAATCTTGGTGAAATTTTAGATTTTACAAAGAAATAAAACAAAAAATAAAAGCAAGGTTTCCCTTGCTTTATCTTTATGCTAATTCAACTTTTTCTTCTTCGTAAACATTGGCGAATTTCTTTCCGCCTTTGCCCTTAGTTGTGAATCTCACAATTCCATCAGCTGTAGCAAATAAAGTGTCGTCAGAACCCTTCATAACATTTTCGCCTGGATGGATTTTTGTTCCTCTTTGTCTAACAAGAATGTTTCCTGCTAGAACAAATTGACCGTCGCCTCTTTTAACTCCAAGTCTCTTTGAGTTTGAATCACGACCGTTCTTAGAAGAACCTGCTCCCTTTTTTGAAGAAAAAAGCAATAAATCAAATTTAATCATTTTACACCTCCACAATCTTTAGTGTCAAATATTTTGGGTAAGCTTCATTAATAAGCTCAATTCCCATTATCATAAATTCAAAACAAGTTTGAATATCTTTTCTTTTAAAAATATCACTATTTAAAATTTCTATTTTCAACAATCCGTCGCCCTGCTTGTCTTTAATTTCACTTTCACTTACTCCAAGTTTATTTATCAGTGTAAAATAAAGAGTTTGTGTGAGAGTAGAAATGCTTGAGCAGACAATTTTATCAAATTCGCCCTCTGCATGACCACAAGACTTAAATCCATAGTAATAATCACCTTTTTTATAAAGGTCAATACTAGTCATTAGTTAATACCTGAAATTTCAACTAAAGTGTATGGTTGACGGTGTCCGTTTTTCTTTCTTTCGTTTTTCTTAGATTTGTATTTGTAAACAACAACTTTTTTTGCTTTACCTTGTGCTAATACCTTAGCTTCAACTTTTGCACCATCAACAAATGGAGCACCAACCTTAGCATCGTCACCAGATACAAAAAGAACTTTATCAAAAGTTACCTTGTCGCCTTCTTTAACATCTAATTTTTCAACTTTAATTTTGTCACCAGCTTCAACAATATATTGTTTTCCGCCTGTTTCAATAATTGCGTACATTGTAGCACCTCCTCATTACAAGACTCGCCATTATAGGCACTATGTTTAAAACCTACTCTGTGCGGTTACATCAATGTATTTTATCACATAGCTTTTTCTTTGTAAAGAAATTATTTGCTATTTTTAGACAAATACTCATAAAAAATAAGCAGGCTTTCACCTGCTTAGATTTTATCTTTATTTAAGAAGATTTTCAACTGAAAATTTTATAATTAGTCAGTAATTGTCTTATTTTTGATTTCTTCTTTAAGTTGTGCGATAAATTCATCTACATCAACATCAGCTACTTCTTCGCCATTTCTCTTTCTAACAGAAAGTTTTCCTGAAGTTTCTTCTTTTTCTCCAATTACTAGCATGTAGTTAATCTTCTTAACTTGTGCTTCTCTAATTTTGTAGCCAACTTTTTCTGCACGACCATCAAGGTGAACTCTAAGTCCTTCAGCGTGAAGTTTTTTTGCAATTTTTTCTGCATAATCCTTAAATTTGTCAGATACAGGAATAACTTCAACTTGAACTGGAGATAACCATAGTGGGAATTTACCTGCAAAGTGTTCGATTAGGATACCCATAAATCTTTCAACTGAACCAAGTAGGGCTCTGTGAAGCATTACTGGTCTCTTTCTTTCTCCATCTTCATCGACATAAGTTAAATCAAAGTTTTCTGGAAGTTGGAAGTCAAGTTGAATTGTACCACATTGCCAAGTTCTTCCAATGGCATCTTCAAGGTGGAAGTCAATCTTTGGACCATAGAAAGCTCCGTCACCTTCATTAATTGTATATGGTAAATTCTTTTCTTCTAGGGCTTCCTTAAGTGATTTTTCAGCTAAGTTCCATGATTCTAAATCTCCCATGAAGTCATCTGGTCTTGTAGAAAGTTCAATTGAATATTTAAAGCCAAAAGTTGAATATAGATAATCTGCAAGGTCAATCATCTTAAATACTTCGTCTTTTACTTGTGAGAATAAGCAGTAAACATGGGCATCGTCTTGAGTAAATGTTCTTACCCTAAATAGTCCGTGTAATGCTCCAGAAAGTTCGTGTCTGTGAACAACACCATATTCAGCAAGTCTAATTGGAAGGTCTCTATAAGAGTGATTGTTTGAATTGTAAACTAAAATTGAGCCTGGGCAGTTCATTGGCTTAACAGCGTAATCTCCATCGTCAATTTTTGTGAAATACATATTGTCTTTATAGTGATCCCAGTGTCCTGATCTGTGCCATAGGTCTTCGTTTAAGATAATTGGAGTTAAAATTTCTCCATAACCATTTTCTTCAAGAACTCCTCTCCACCAGTTAAGTAGAGTGTTTCTCAAAATCATTCCATTTGGATGGAAGAATGGGAAGCCAGGTCCTTCTTCGTGCATGCTAAATAGGTCAAGTTCTTTACCTAATTTTCTGTGGTCTCTCTTTTCAGCTTCTTCACGTCTTTCAATGTATTCATCTAATTGTTTTTGTTTTTCAAAAGCAATACCATAGATTCTTTGAAGCATTTTGTTATTAGAATCGCCTCTCCAATAAGCACCAGCTATTGAAAGAAGTTTTATTGCCTTAATTTTTTTAGTTGATAGAAGATGAGGTCCCTTACAAAGGTCAGTGAAGTCGCCAATTTTATACATTGTAATCTTTTCATCTTCTGGAAGGTCTTCAATTAATTCAACCTTATAATCTTGATTTTGCTCCTTGAAATATTTAAGAGCTTCTTCTCTTGAAACTTCAATTTTTTCTACTGGAAGATCTTTTTTAGCAATTTCTTTCATCTTATCTTCAATTGCCTTTAAATCTTCATCAACAAATCTGTGTTCAAGGTCAAGGTCGTAATAAAATCCTGTTTCAGTTGAAGGTCCAATGGCAAATTTTGCTTCTGGATAAAGTTCCTTAATTGCATAAGCCATTAAATGAGATGCAGTGTGCCATAAAATTTTCTTTCCTTCCATGTCTTCAAATTTTACAACTTTAAAATCGCTATCTTCATAAACTTCATCATCAAGTCCTAAAATTTCTCCATTTACTACAGCTCCAAGAGAATCTCTTAAAAGACCTTGAGATATGTCTCCAGTAATTTTAGATACCTTTACTCCGCTTTCATATTCTTTTTTTGAACCGTCTGGTAATTTAATAATCATTATATCCTCCTAAAATTAAAAAATAAAATAAAAAAAGCCACCATCCCAAAGGACGATGACCGTGGTTCCACCTTAATTAAACTCAAGGGATTTAACGCATCCATACGCCATAGTTTGCTATGGGGCTCCAAGTTAGTTTTCAAAAATATAAAATTGGAAATTTTCAGCTGCCATTTCCTCTCTAAGAATTTTATATAATTTACTCTTCTTATCAAAGCCATTTTTAAAATTGCTCTTATATTAACACAAAGTTTTTAAAAATTCAAGAGTCGAGAGAATTTATCTCTCAACTTACTAATATTTATTACCCTGTGAAAAATTTTTAAAACAAATTTTTTTATCTTTGATATAATTTATGAAGAAAAATTAATTGGAGGCAAGCATGAAAAACAAGTTAAAATATTTTATAATTTTTATCATAATAATAGCATCAATACCAATTCTTCCTGTCTTTGAAGAAAGTTTTTATGGATTTTTTGTCTTTATAAATTCTTATGGGCTCAGCTCCTTTGTCTTGCCACTTTTGATTTCTTTGCCCTTTATATTCAAAAATAAAAATTTTTATTTTTTCTATATTTTACTTATTCCAATTATCTACAACAACTTTTTTATATTATATTTTTTCAAAGTCGTGGACTATTCTTTCACTTCAATAATATTTTTTGTCCTTGGTTTGGTCTTGTCTCTTTACTTATTAAGGGGCAATAAAAAAACTCCCTAATAGGAGTTTAAATCATTTTATAAAAAATATAGAACCAAAATCTTCTATTGGGTCCTTTGACAAAATTTCAATTTCATAATCATATTTCTTTATAATTTTTAAAATTTCTTCATGGGAGGAGTGGTGAGATAAATCTCCTGTGAAGAATATTTTTTTGCCCAAGACTCCACTTGCCCCGCCAATAAAACCATAGTTAAAATTTTCTAGTTTAATCTCTCCATGATTTATTTTATAAGTTGGTATAAAATCCTTTAGACTTTCATAAATTCCTCCGTCACTTGTTATCATAAAGTCATTGGTCACAAGTGAGGAGCACTTGGTGTAGCCCTGTTTAATGTCTATCATCTGGTAGCCAGAATTTTTGTAGTAATCTAAGAGAACTTTATCGGTGTATTTTAAGTTGTGAATGAAATAATTTTTAAAAGTGAAGGCATTAAGGGGAATGTCCTTTGGATACTTTTTTGACAATTTTGAGTGAGAGGGAAGAATTTTTTTGTCTGGAAAAATTTTTTTGTAGTATTCAAAATTATCCCTATCTACTACAAGCTCTCCACTGGGAAGTGGATGGACTAATATATCTGTGTGAGTATCAAGGCCACTTAAAAGCTTTTTGTTGGCACGTGTCCTCACTACTTCTCCATATTTCTTTAATTTTTCGGCAGAGTCTTCTGGAAAGTTTTCTGCGACAATTACATATTTCATTTCATCATCTCGTAAATTATAATTGATGCTGCAACATTTGCGTTAAGTGAATCCACATTTTGAGAAATTGGAATATTTAAAAAATTCTTGACATGAGACATTAAAAAATCTGAAACTCCCTTAGCCTCGTTTCCAATTACAACTATATCCTTATCCTTAAATTTATAGTTCCTTGTTGAAGTTGAATTTTCAAGAGAAGTTGCAATAATATTAAAGTCTAAATTCACCAAATCCTCTCGACTCATAAAATAAATTGGGACCCTAAAAATTGATGACATGGAAGACCTAACTGTCTTTGGATTGTATAAATCGCAAGAGTTTGGCGAAATTATTAGACCATCAAGACCAAAGGCATCGGCAGATCTTATTATTCCTCCAAGATTTCCCGGCTCTCTTATATCATCTAAGTACAAAAATTTCCCAGACTCTTCATGAAATTCTCTGTGAACTTCACTGTAGTAGGCGATTATGCCAGGTGAAGTCACTGCGTCGCAAAGATTTTTGAAAATATTGTCTGAAAAAATAAATAAATCTTCTTCCTTAACTCTTTTCCTTATGTCAGGAAATTTATTTTCCTTAAAGGAAGACTCACTTATAGCAATATATTTTGGTCTGAAGTCCCTTGCCTCTTCCATTACAAGGGGTTTTTCCACCATAAAAAGACCATGCTCTTGTCTATATTTTTTCTCTTTTAAAGATTTTAAAAATTTATATGTAATATTATTTTTACTTGTAATTACCATTTTTCTCCTCGACTTAAAGAAAAAAGCCCCGAAGGGCTCTTCACTTTTTATTTGAATTTACTTTTATCTTTTAAATACTCTTTGACATCAATAACTTCTCCATTTTCCATTACTATTTTAAAAGAGTAGTCATAAATATAGGCTGCAGAAATTCCTATAAGTGATGCAGGAAGTGCCAAAATCATTCCTATTGCAGATGTTGTTAGTGAAAGAGATAGAACTGTTTCATTATCTTTTTCAACAAGAAGTCTTCTTGCATTGCCCTTTCTCCAAATTTCTTTTATTGCATCAACAATTTCATCAAGATAATTTATAACTTCGTCAACATATTCTCTGCCAGTTTTATTTTCACGATTTTCGTATGATTCTTTTTCTTCTTCATTTTCGAAAACTTTTGAAGCTTCAGCACTCTCGTCATATTTTCCTTCACTTATGAATTTTATAGCTTCATCAACATCGCCGTCACTATCTAAAAGAGCCTTTCTCACAATTTCATAGGATGCCCCAGTAGCATTTATAACGTAATCAATTTTTGTCATATTAATCATAATATCACCTCGTTATTATACTTACCCAATAAAAATATTTTAAAAATTATTTTTTTGCAGCTTGGTTTTCTACTTTTGCATTAGAGTTTGTTGAAGAAGAATCTTGTCCTTCTTGACCTTCAGCTTGTGGAATTTCATAAACTGCATCCTTTTCTTCATCAACTATAGAGAAGAAAGTTCTGCCTGGATAAAATTTAACTTCTGTTCCGTCAGGATACTTTAAGATAGTCCTTGCATCTTCATTTGCCTTTTCCCAAGTTATTGGAGCAAGCTTTCCCTTTTGAAGAAGAAGTCCTGAGCCGCTGCCTATATTTGCCATCTTTAATGTGCCCTTAGGCCCTGCTACAACTCCCTTTTGGAAGAGAACTACTAAATTATCTGTGTTAAACTCTTCGCCTGTTGCTTCGTCAATTACAGGTTTATCTTGGCGGATGTACTTATATTTTCCACTTGCTTCATCATAGATAAATTTTGTCTTATAATTTTTGTTGAAATTTAAAGTTATTTCTTTTACATCTATTCCTTCTATTTCTGCTATCTTGTCATAAAAATTTAGTGAAACTGTGTTGTCATTTACATCGACGCCCTTTTTCTCAACTAAATAATTTTCAAGTTCAGGAAGGGAAATATATCCATTGTGAGGTGCACGCTTGCCAACATTTTTATTTCTGTGGAAGACTATTCCTTCAAGGGCAATGCCATCAAGGTCAACAACATTTCTATTTCTAACTTCAGCAAGTCCTGCTTCAGATCCGCCCCAGTGAGCATAAATTGCATTGTATTCCTTGGCAGTTTGCACAAAGTAAGGTCTTGCAGAGCGAACTGGTCCCACATTTTCTGGAAAATTGCTTTGGAAAAGCGCCATGTATCTTGTGAACTCGCCTTCAACTCTGTACTCATAAATTATGTCAGCCTTAGAAATTTGTGCTTGAGGTCTTGCATCATCATGGTTGTCAAGCATTACTGCAAAGATTTTTTTCTTAGCTTGATCTTCATTTTCTCTTTCCTCATGAGTAAGTGGGGTGTAATAAACTATTTTTTCCGGTTCTTTTTTTACTTCTTCCTTTGGTGAATTGGCTGTCTTTGTGTCTTTGTTGCAGGCAATTAGTGCAGTCGCCACTAAAGTAATAAGTAAAAGTTTTTTTAATCTTTTCATTGTCTCTCCTCTTTCTGATTTCTTTTATGTATTAACTTAATTGTAGATTATAAAGGTCAATATGTAAACAAAGTATTATTTAAAATATTTTTCTTGTGATAAAATAAAAAAGGTGATGGTTTGATGAATAAACATATTGTAGCTATAAAAATAATAGTCTATTTTGTTGCTTTATTTGGATACTTTTTAGCTGAATACACAAAAATTATAAAAAATGAAAAACTTAGAAAAAAACTTTCTTTTATATTTAACCTTATAGCTGTGCTAATCCTTCTATATGAATTTGTCTTAAAAAAATTTATATAAAAGTTTATAAAAAAAATAAGGGCTAAATAGCCCTTACTTAATTTGCTTCTGTAAATCTTTTAATGTCCTTATCGGAACCTAAAACTGTCAAAATATCTTCCTCTTTAATCTTAAAAGAAGCAAGAGGGTTTACAAAATTTTCCCCAGCTCTCTTAACCATTAAAACATTGAAATTATATTCTTCTCTAAGTTTTAAATCCTTTAATTCTTTTCCATTCATCTTAGGAATGGCAGTAAAATCATAAATAGTATAACCCTTAGAAATTTCATTGGCATCTAGTAAATAATCATTGGATAAATTATTTGCAAGTCTAAATCCCATGTCTCTTTCAGGGAAAATAATTTTATCTGCCCCACATTTTAGCAAAATTTTTCCAAACTTATAATTAGGTGCCTTGGCAATAACTTTTTCGATTCCCGCTTCTTTTGATGCAAGGACTGCCATGACGGCAGCTTCAAGATTTTCTCCAATTGCAATTACTGCAACGTCAAAATTTTTTAGTGCAAGTTCAGTCATTGACTTTTCATCTTCAAGGTCACAAATAATTGCTTCAGTAACATTTTCTGAAATGGCATCAATTTTTTCTTCGTCACAATCTACAATTACAACATCATTTTTTAAATCATATAATCTTGTGGCAACAGTAGATCCAAATCTACCACAGCCAAATACAATAAATGTCTTCATATTTACCCCACTATAATTTTTCCTTCTGAATATCTAGTATGTTTCTTTCTATGTGTATCTAAAATACTTACCCCTAAAGTCGCTGCTCCTACTCTTCCAAGATACATTAAAATAATTAAAATAATCTTAGAAAGAGAACTTAAATTAGCAGTAATTCCTCTACTTACTCCAACTGTTCCAAAGGCTGAAACAATTTCATATAAAATATCCAAGTATAAAAATTTACCTTGCTCAATTATTGTAATCCAAAGAGATGAAAATATTACTAAGAAAGATCCCAAGGTAAAAATACAAAGAGATTTTATAAGTGTTTCATAAGAAATTGACTTGTGAAATATTTCTATCTCCTTATTTCCTCTTAAAACTGAAATTGTTGAGGACAATAAAACTCCAAATGTTGTAGTTTTAATTCCTCCACCAGTTGATGCAGGAGATGCCCCAATAAACATTAACATTATAGTTACAATCACAGAACCCTCTTGCATCTTTCCTATGTCGATTGTATTAAAGCCTGCAGTTCTTGCTGTTACAGACATAAAGAAGGAAGATAAAACTTTTCCATATAGAGACAAACCTGCCATAGCTGGACTCTTGTATTCAATTAAGAAAAAAGCAAGAGTGCCCACTAAAAGTAGCATTGCCGTAAAGGAAATAACAACCTTTGAGTGAAGACTTAAATTCTTAAATCTTCTCTTTCTGTAGATGTCAATAAAAACTGTGAAACCTAAACCGCCAAAAATTATTAAAAGTGAAATTGTCATGTTGACAGTAAAGTCAGACACATAATCAGTTAAAGAATTGCCTATAATGTCAAAGCCTGCGTTACAAAAAGCAGATATGGAATGAAATAGAGAAAATAAAATTCCCCTTTCAAGTCCAAAATCTGGAATAAATTTTGTAGAAAGTAAAATTGCACCAATAAATTCTACAGCTAAAGAAAATTTAATAATATAAATTACAAGTCTAATTATTCCCTTGCTGGTATCCGCATTTGTCTGTTCCTTAATAATTCTTCTCTCACTTATTCCAATTCTCTTGTTAAGTGCCATGGCAATAAGTGATATGAACACCATTGTGCCAAGCCCGCCAATTTGTATTAAAATAATTATTACAACTTTTCCAAAGACAGTCCACTGAGTTGCCGTATTGGCAACAATAAGTCCCGTCACACAAGATGCCGAAGTCGATGTGAAGAATGCATTTAAAAATCCAATTCTCTCACCATTTGCACTTGCTATTGGAAGGTCAAGTAAAATTGCACCGAACAATATCAGGGCAAAAAAGGAAAGGCATACTATAAGAGGTGGATTCTTTTTTAATTTTCTAATCATAATACCCTCGTAAATATTTTTATATATCCATTATACAAAAAAAGCTCCCTAAAGGGAGCATTAAATTAATTTCCTTTTGCGATTTCAACTAATTTAGCAAAACCTGCTGGGTCGTTAATAGCCATTTCAGAAAGCATCTTTCTGTTAATATTAACATTAGCTTTCTTAAGACCACTAATAAACTTAGAATAGCTCATGCCATTAATTCTTGCAGCAGCATTAATTCTTGTAATCCAAAGTTTTCTAAAATCTCTTTTTCTTTGTTTTCTACCAATATATGAATAGTTTAGAGATTTCATAACAGCTTGGTTTGCAGTTCTAAATAATTTTGATTTAGCACCAAAATATCCCTTAGCTTGCTTTAGGATATTATTATGTCTTTTTTTAGCGTTAACGCCTCTTTTTACTCTAGCCATCTTTACCTCCTATTAAGGGATCATGTGATCAATTCTCTTTTGATCACCTTTAGAAACTAAACTGCCCTTTCTAAGTTTTCTTAGTCTTTTAGCAGTTTTCTTACCAGTTAAATGTCCTTTATAAGCATAAAATCTTCTAAGCTTTCCGGAACCAGTTCTCTTAAACCTCTTTGCGGAAGCTCTGTGAGTTTTCATTTTTGCCATAAAAATCCTCCTTAATTATCAGACTTATCTTTGTCTTTTCTCTCTGAAAGGAACATCACAAGACTTCTTCCTTCCATTTTAGGTTTTTTGTCCACAACTCCATACTCAGAAACTAAATCATAAAACTTATCGAGAACTTCCCGTCCAAGATCAGTGTGACCCATTTCTCTACCTCTAAATCTAACTGAAACCTTAATTCTATCACCATTTTTTAAGAAATCAATAGCTCTATTGGCTTTAGTGTTCAAGTCATGATCTTCAATATTTGGAGTAAATCTAAGTTCCTTAATATTGATTACCTTTTGTTTTTTTCTAGCTTCTTTTTCTTTTTTCTCTTGTTCGTATCTGTATTTTCCATAGTCCATTATACGACAAACTGGTGGTTTTGCATTTGGCGCAACATTTACTAAGTCCAGTTTTTTAGATATGGCCAAGTCAATGGCTTGCATCCTAGGAACAAGTCCTAATTGGTTGCCTTCATCATCTACTAATCTGACTTCTTTTTCCCTTATTTCTTCATTAATTTGAAGTTCTTTAATTTCTAAGCACCTCCGTAAATTAAAAAAGCAGGCACCAAAAGATGCCCGCAAATTCATCATAATTTTAAAACAACCTAAATGACCTCGTCATCAGGTGAGAAGCGGACTTCTTCTTTAATAACAAAAGTTATGATAACACATAGTTTTTATCTTGTCAAATATTTTTTATACTAAAGATTTAATTTTTTGGTATAAAAGATCAATTGCAACTTCATTTTCGCCGCCTTCAGGAATAATTATATCGGCATACCTCTTTGAAGGCTCAACAAATTGAAGGTGAGATGGTCTTACTGTTGCCATATACTGATCAATTACAGAATCAAGCGACCTTCCTCTCTCATGCATATCTCTTTTAATTCTCCTAATTATTCTAACATCGGCATCTGTATCTACAAAGACTTTTATATCCATAATGTCAATTAAATTTACCTCGTTAAAAATTAAAATTCCTTCCAAAATTATAATTGGCTTTGGAAATACTTTTTCCTTTTCCTTTTTTCTGTTGTGAAGGGAAAAGTCATAAATTGGCTTTTCAATTTCCCTTCCTTCCTTTAACATCTTTAAATGCTCAAATAAGAGGTCATTGTCAAAAGCAAGAGGATGGTCATAATTAGTCTTAACCCTCTCTTCAAAGGCAAGATTTGACTGGTCCTTGTAATAAGAATCCTGTTCAATGACAGACACATTATCTTTTCCAATTAGATCAATTAATTTTTTTGTAACAGTGCTTTTTCCACTTCCACTTCCGCCGCAAATGCCAATTATACAGGCCTTATTCTTCATTTTCTCTCCTCAAAATAAATCCTTTTTCAATAGCTTTGTCTATTTTTATTTTAAAAATTTGCTTTGCCTTATTTGCAACTTCAATTTCTCTATCTTTGTCATCTAACATTTTTTCGATTTTGTAGTCAAAATGTTTTATGCCAGGGCCAAAAATTTCTATTTCATCGCCAACAAAAACTCTATTTCTTTGCTCAATAGTTGCAATTTTAGAATCTTCATCATAATCAAGGACAATTCCTACAAAGTCATAACCCCTTATATAGGAGTTGTCTTCATAAACTTGTGAATTTTCATTGGCTTTTCCATAAAAGAATCCCGTTGTAAAATCTCTGTGACTTACTTTCTTTATCTCTTCCAAAAGATAAGGGTCGTAATTATAATTTTCCTTGTCAGCATAATATGAATCAATTGCCATTCTGTAAGATCTTATAACAGTTGCAAGATAGTATTCACTTTTTACTCTGCCTTCGATTTTTAAGCTGGCAATTCCTGCTTCAATTAAATCATCAATGTGTTCAATCATGCATAGGTCCTTGGAGTTCATAATAAAAGTGCCCTCGTCGTGCTCTTCTATTGGAAAATATTCGCCAGGTCTTTTTTCTTCAACTAAATGGTACTTATATCTGCAAGGTTGTGCACAGTCTCCCATGTTGGCATCTCTTCCAGTCATATAATTTGACAAAAGACATCTACCTGAGTAGGACATACACATGGCACCGTGAGCAAAAGTTTCAATTTCTATGGAATCTCCAACTTCTTTTATTATGTCAGAAACTTCCTTTAAACTTAATTCTCTTGCCATTACAACTCTTTCTGCCCCAAGTTTTTGCCAGAATTTTACAGTCTGGGCATTTGTTACTGAACCTTGAGTTGAAATGTGAATTGGAAAGTCTGGTGCAACTTCCTTTACCTTCATAAACATACCAGGGTCAGCAACTATTAGGGCGTCAACTCCAATATCATATAACTTCTTGATATAATCTTCCACACATACAATATCTTTATCGTGAGGAATAATATTTAAAGTGACATGAAGAGTTTTTCCCCTCTCGTGCAAATAGTCTGCTGCCCACTTAATATCTTCAAGAGAAAAATTCTTTGATGCCTTTCTAAGACCAAAGCTTTCTCCTCCAAGATAAACTGCATCGGCGCCATATTCCACTGCAGTTTTTAATTTATTAATATCACCAGCTGGTGCTAAAAGTTCAATCTTCTTCATCTTTTCTCCTAACTAATAGTACGCCATCTCCAATGGGAACCACAGAAGAAATAAATCTCTTATCTTCTGAAATATCCCTTAAAAATTTTCTTAGTCTTTTTACAATAGTTATTTTTCTTCTCTTAACTAATGAATCCTCAGCAATCATGCCCTTAAATAAAACATTGTCGCAAATTATAAGTCCTTTTTCCTTTAAATTTTTTAGGGCAGCTTCAAAATATTTTTCATATTGTCCCTTGGCAGCGTCAATAAAAATTAAATCATATTTTTCATCTAAGTCAAGTAAAAAATCATAGGCATCACTTTCATGAACAGAAATAATTTTATCTAAATCAAGATCAGAAATATTTTTTCTCGCAATTTCTGCCATTTCACTTTTTAATTCAACGCTGTCGATTTTTTCTATGCACTTATTTCTCTTTGCAAAGGAAATAGATGAGTAGCCAATTGCAGTTCCCAGTTCCAGAATTTTCTTTGGCTTTTGCATTGAGATTAAAAAATTAATAAATTCTTCGCTTTCCCTTTCTATTATTGGAACATGATTCTTTTCTGCATAATTGCTCATCTCTTTAAGTTTTTCATTTTCAATAGTTTTTAAATTTCTCAAATAATTTTCTATATAATCGTAATTTATATTTGACATAATCCCTCTAAAAAAGGGAACCTTATAGATTCCCTAAATATCCTAAACTTCCATAATAATTGGTAAAATCATAGGATTTCTCTTTGTGTTTTTGAAAATGTATGATCTCAAATTGTCTCGAATATCAGACTTTAATCCGTTCCAATCTTTTAAATTATCTTTGGAGTCATCTTTTAAAATCTTTCTTACAACATTCTTTGCATCTTCAATTAAATCTTCTGACTCTCTTACATAGACAAATCCTCTTGAAATAATATCAGGTCCAGATACAACTTTTCCTTCTTTTGTAATAGTTATGACAACTATAATAAGTCCATCTTCAGATAGATGTCTCCTGTCTCTTAATACAATATTTCCTACATCACCAACGCCAAGTCCATCAACTAAAATATTTCCTGAAGGAACATCTCCGACAAGTTTCGCATCTTTTTGTGAAATTTCAAGGCAGTTACCATTTTCCATAATAAAGATATTTTCTTCTGGCATACCCATTTGACTAGCAATCTTAGCGTGTTTCATTAAATGTCTAACTTCACCATGAGCAGGAATAAAATATTTTGGCTTAACTAAGCTTAAAATTAATTTTAATTCTTCTTGGCAAGCATGACCTGAAACGTGAATTTCTGAAAGAGTTTCATAAATTACTTTTGCTCCTCTTTCAAGAAGTCTATTTATAACTTTTGTAACTGCATTTTCATTTCCAGGGATTGGAGTAGCAGATAAAATTATTGCATCATTTGGAGTAAGCTGTATTTTTCTATGTTCGCCATAAGCAATTCTAGTAAGAGCAGACATTGGCTCACCTTGTGAACCTGTTGTAATTAAAACAATTTCGCTGTCGTCATACTTATCCATATCTCTTATGTCAACAAAGGTATCTTTCTTAACCCTAAATTGTCCAAGTTTTCTTGCTGTTTCAGTTACATTTACCATGGATCTACCAGATAATACTACTTTTCTTCCATATTTTTCTGCAGAATTAATTATTTGTTGAACCCTATGCACATTTGATGCAAAAGTTGCAATAATAATTCTATTGTCTTGTAAATTTTGGAATAATCTGTTAAAAGTTTCTCCAACTTTAGATTCACTCATTGTATAGCCTGGTCTTAGGACATTGGTAGATTCACCAATCATTGCAAGGACACCTTTTTCTCCAATTTCAGCAATTCTAGTTAAGTTAATTGGCTTACCACTAATTGGTGTAAAGTCAACTTTAAAGTCCCCTGAGTGATAAACATAGCCAAGAGGTGTCTTTATAGCAAGGGCACAAGCATCCGGAATAGAGTGATTTACATTTATCCATTCTACTTCCATTTTTCCAAGTTTAACAACATCTCCTGCATTAACTACATGGAGTTTATCTCTTGAAAGTCTGTGTTCCTTTAATTTATTTTCCAATAGTCCAATAGTAAGACCTGTTCCATAAATGTCTAAGTCTAACTTTCTTAAAACGTAAGGAATTGCTCCTATATGGTCTTCATGACCATGAGTTAATACAAGTCCTTTAATTTTATGTTTATTATTTTCTAAATAAGTTACATCTGGTATTACTACATCAATACCAAGCATTTCATCTTCTGGGAAAGTCATACCACAATCGATAATAATAATATCATCTCTGTATTCTACAACTGTAAGATTTTTTCCAATCTCGTGAAGTCCCCCCAGTGGAATTATCTTCACTTTATTAGTATTTTTCATTAATTAGCCTTCTCCTCAAATTTGTGGCGGCAGTCTTCGCAATAACCCATAAATTTTAGAGTGTGGTCAACAATCTTAAAATTCTTTTCTTTCTCTACTTTTTCTTCAAGTTCATTTAAATTGTCAATATCAATTTCTTCTACTTTTCCGCAATTTATGCAGACAAGATGATGGTGTCTATGACCTTCACTTGGAACTCTAAGCTCGTATCTTATGATATTATCGTCAAATACGATTTGATCAAGTATGCCAAGTTTGTGAAATAATTGAACAGTCCTATAAATTGTTGCTATACCCATTTCAGGATCTTTTTTTGCAACTAAATTATAAACTTCTTCAGTCGTCAAGTGTTTATCTTTATTGTACAAAAATATTTCATAAACTTTAGCTCTTTGTTTAGTGTATTTATAACCATTATCTTTTAAGATTTTCTTAACAGGATCAATATTTATATCCATATCTTCACCTATTCTATTTCGTCCAAAAGTTCTTCATAAGCTTTTTTTGCTTCTTCTAGTTCATCATCATCGATGCCAGCAAGAAGCTCATCACCATTTTCATCTTCTATCACTTTTAATATATAGATCTCTGGTTCATCTTCATCTGTATAGAGTGCAACATAATCTGTGTCTTCAATTGAAAATTTTGCATCAACAAAAAATTCAACCTCAACATTGTTTTCATCATATAATTTTATTTTTTCCATTTTATCACCTATAAATTAAATCTATCCAGATAGGATTGCAGAATATATGTCGCTGCAATTTTATCTATATATTTTTTTCTATTTTCTCTTCGAACAGAACCCTCTATTAAAACTTTTTCTGCCATTAAAGTGGTCATTCTTTCGTCAACATACTCAATCTCAACATTAAATTTATTTTTCAATTTTTCTGCAAACTTCATAACTTTTTCACTTTGTGGTCCAATGGTATTGTTCATGTTCTTTGGAAGACCTACCACTATTTTTTCTACATTGTTTTCTTTTAATATGTCATGAATTTTATCATAGGCAATCTTGTTTGACTCTCTCTTAATTGTCATAAGAGGTTGAGCTGTAAGCATTAAAGCATCTGATATAGCTACTCCAATCCATACATCACCAACGTCAAGGCCTAAAATTTTATTCATATAACCACAACCTTTACAGGTACATATATAATATGTAAAAGAGATGGTCTAGCCATCTCAAATCTTTTCTAAATAAACTTTTAACATCTCTTGTAAAAGCTCATCACGCTCTACTTCTTGTATCATGGATCTTGCATTATCATGGCTTGTAATGTATGTGGGATCGCCAGATAATATATATCCAATAATTTGGTCAGAAGGGTTATAACCTTTTTCCTCTAGAGCATTGTAAACAACTTTTAAAATACTCTTAATTCTTTCTTGTTCCAAAGCATTTTTTTCAAAAATTTGTGTATTATTGTTTTGATCCATAATTACCTCCAAATAGATTATATCATAAAATATCTATTTTGATAATATTATAATAGGTCGCTAAGCTTATTTAAAGCTTCTTCAACTTTAGCAATATCCTTGCCGCCAGCAGTTGCCATGTCAGGTCTACCACCGCCGCCGCCACCGGCTACTTTTGCAATTTCTTTAATAAGTTTTCCTGCAGCAATTTTCTTTTCTACTAAATCTTTTGAAACAGCACAAATAAAGTTAAGTTTTCCTTCATTTACTGTTGCAAATAAAACTACTACTGATCCCACTTTATTTCTAACTTCATCAGCTAAGTCACGAAGTGTATTTACATCTACTCCATCAAATTTTTTGATGACATAATTTATGCCATTTTTATTTTTAACTGAATCTAGAAGTCCAGAAATTTGATCCTTTGCCATGTCATGTTCAAGTTTTTCAATTTCTTTATTAGCTTCTTTTAAACTCTTTATATTTAGTTTTATCTTTTGTAAAATTTCTTCTCTATTAGATTTAAGTTCCTTGGCTATGTCTTCTTGTTCATCTTTTAATTCATTTAAATATTTTAAAACAGCAGGACCAGTAATAGATTCAATTCTTCTAATACCGTTACTTATACCACTTTCACTTAAGATTTTAAACATTGAAATTTCAGAAGTATTTGATACATGAGTACCACCACAAAGTTCGCGAGAATAATCTCCCATGGAAAGAACTCTAACTTCGCCATGATATTTGTCTTCAAATAAACCAATTGCGCCCATTTCTTTTGCTTCTTCTAAGTTTGTAATCTTAGTTTCCACTGGAAGAGCTTCAAAAATCTTTTCATTTACTATTTTTTCAACTTTATCAATTTCTTCTTTTGACATTGCTTCAAAGTGAGAGAAGTCAAATCTCATTTTATCTGGCATAACTAAGGAGCCAGCTTGGTTTACGTGATTTCCTAGGACATCTTTTAGGGCTCTGTGAAGTAAGTGAGTTACAGAGTGATTTCTTCTTATATTATTTCTTCTCTTAACATCAATAAGAGCTTTGACAGGAGCTTTTTCTAGCTTTCCTTCTTCTACTTCTACAAAGTGAAGGTGAAGTCCATCCTTAGTTTTTTTAGTGTCAGTAACTTTTAATTTGAATTTATCTGAAATTATTTCTCCAGTATCTCCAACTTGTCCACCACTTTCGCCATAGAAAGTAGTTTTGTCTAAAATTACTATGCCCTTTTCGCCTTCATTTATTGATTCAACAATTTCGTCATCATCAGAAATAATTCTTATAATCTTTCCACGACATTCATTTTTTTCATAACCTAAAAATTCATTGGAAAGACCTTCAAAAAGATGCTTGTTGTCTTGATTTGCCCAGCCAACATTTTTGTCGTCTCTTGCTTCTCTAGCCCTTGTCTTTTGGTCATCCATTTCTCTTTTGAATCCAGCCATGTCAACATCTAGACCTTCTTCTTTTAAGATTTCTTCTGTTAAATCAATTGGGAAGCCATAAGTATCATAAAGCTTGAAAGCTTTTTTTCCGTCAAGTAATTTTTCACCACTTGCCTTCATTTCTTCTATATTAGAATTTAGTCTAACAAGACCACCATCAATAGTTTCTAAGAATTTTTCTTCTTCTCTTCTTATTATTTCCTTAATGGATTCTCTGTTTTCCTTTAGTTCCTTGTATTGATCGCCCCAAGAATCAATTACCATGTCTGCAATTTCAAATAAGAAGGCTCTCTTTATTCCAAGTTTTCTTCCGTGTCTTGCAGCTCTTCTTATAAGTCTTCTTAAAACATAGCCTCTTCCTTCATTTGAAGGCACAATTGTATCAGAAATCATAAAAGTCATGGCTCTTATGTGGTCAGTAATTACTCTAAAAGAAATGTCTGATTTTTTGTCTTCACCATATTTTTTGCCTGAAAGCTTTGAAATTTCTCCAATTATATCTTTAATTGCATCAATTTCAAAAATATTGTCAGTTTTTTGTAAAACTGTGGCAATTCTCTCAAGACCCATTCCTGTATCAATATTAGGATGTGAAAGTGGATTGTAATTTCCTTCTTCATCTTTATCAAATTGAGTGAAAACTAAATTCCAAACTTCGATAAATCTGTCGCCTTCTCCACCAGGTCTTTCATCAACTGATCCGTATTCAAGACCTCTATCAACATAAATTTCTGAACATGGACCAGATGGACCAACTTCAAGTTCCCAGAAGTTATCTTCTTTTCCAAGTCTTATAATTTTTTCTTCAGGAATTCCAATAACATCTTTCCAAATGTTAAAGGCTTCGTCGTCATCCTTATAAACCGTAACCCAAAGATCTTCCTTTGGAATTTCAAGATTAACTGTCAAAAATTCCCAAGCCCAAGGTATTACTTCGTGTTTGAAATAATCTCCAAAGGAAAAGTTTCCAAGCATTTCAAAAAATGTTGCGTGTCTATCTGTTAAGCCAACATTATCTATATCTCCGGTTCTAATACATTTTTGGCAAGTTGTAACTCTCTTTGCAGGTGGAACTTCTTCACCTGTGAAGAATTTTTTCATTGGTGCCATTCCTGCTCCAATTAAAAGTAATGACTTGTCATTTTTTGGAATTAGTGAAAAACTTGGTAGAATAAAATGTCCCTTTGATTCAAAAAATTTTAAAAATTCTCTTCTTATATCGTGTAAACCTAAATATTTCATAAACAACTCCTATTAAAAATCCTCCCATTCCCTGGGAGGATGTGCTATAAATATTATAATTATAAAGAATATGATTGTCAATTAGAGCTATATCTGTCATTGTATTTTATTTTTGCAAAATCAATTAGGATAAAGATTATTGATGTTATTGGAACAGAAATTACCATTCCCCAAACACCAAAGATACCTCCACCTATGATTATTGAAATTAAAATTATTAGTGGATTAAGCCCTGTGCTATCTCCAATAAGTTTTGGTGCCAAAATATTATTTTCAACCCATTGAACTAATACGAAGAGAACTAAAACCCAAAAAGCTTTTATTGGTGAATCCATAAAGGCAAATAAAACTGCAGGGACACAACCAAGGAAAGGTCCAATAAAAGGTATTATATCTGCCACACAAGTTATAAGTCCAATGATTATTGCAAAGTCCACTCTTAAGATCAAAAGATAAACCATAGTGAGGACTCCAACGAAAATTGCAAGTAGCATTCTTCCTCTAATAAATTGTTGAAGAGCTATGTCAATTCTATTGGCAAGATATGTTATATCTTCTCTATGTTTATTTGGTATAGATTTTTTTACTTTGAGAGTAAATTTTTCCTTGTCCACTGAAAAGTAGAAGGAGAAAATAATTATTAAAACAAGTCTAAAGGCAGATGTCACAAAGCCATAGACCTTGGAGAAAACTCCAGAAAGTGAACCCATAAGGGAGCCTTGTGCCTTTGTAACTAAGTCATCTATAGTTTTTTTCATTGAGTTTAAAATATTTGAAACTATTTGTGGCGTCTCAACATTTCCATCAACCTTTGGATTTGACTCTTTATAAAAATCTATAAAATTATCGGGAAGTTCAATGTTAAATTTTGCAAAAATATTTGTCAAAAAGCTATTTACATTTTTAGTTAAGGTGTCAACCATTTCTGGAAGACTTGCCAATAATTTTGAAACTTCGTTAATAGTCTTTGGAATAACAGAAACTATTAAAACTCCAAAGATCAAGACAACTGAAATGTAAACTATAATTACACCAAATTGTCTCTTGACGCCCTTTCTCTCCAAATAATTTACTATTGGATCTATTATGTAGGCAAAAATAATTGCAATAATAGCAGAGGAAATAGTGTAACCCAAAATTGGAAATTTGTTAAAAATTATTGTAATTAAATAGAGAGTTAAAATCCCTAAAAATATTTTTGTAATGAAGTGCAGATCTATGCTTATTCTCTTTTTGCCTTCAATATATCTATTTCCAATATTTATCAAATAATAAATCGCCAAAAATATTAGAAGTATTGAAAGTATTGCTAGAGCATAAATCATAAATCTCGCAGCATTACTGGAAATTTGTTCCAACATATTATCACCTGTTCTTGAACTTTTTCATCCCTTCATTTATTTTTTCCACTACATAATCACATTCATCCTTAGTGTTATTGTGATTAAGGGAAAGTCTAAGCATGGAAAGAGAATCTTCTTCGCTTCTTCCAATTGCCCTAAGGACATGGGATGGGTTTATGCTTCCTGCTGCACAAGCAGATCCAGAAGATGCACATATATCATACATATCGAGATATTGCACCATAGTTTGTGGCTTAGTATCTTTTAAAGTGATATTGATATTTCCAGGAAGTCTTTTTTTTCTTGGGCCATTTAAAATAATTCCATCAATGTTTAAAAGTTTTTCAATGGTATAGTCTCTTAAATCCCTTGTGTAACTTATATTTTCATCAATATTAGCATAAGCATCTTCTATTGCTCTTGCTAAACCAACAATAGATGCCACATTTTCTGTTGATGCTCTCATGCCCCTTTCTTGTTCTCCACCATCTATAAGTGGAAAAATTTCTGTACCTTCTTTAATATATAAAATTCCTATCCCCTTGGGAGCGCCAAGTTTGTGACCTGATATAGAAAGCATATCAAGGTCTAAGTCTTTTAGATTAAATTTGACATTTCCCATGGCTTGCACTGCATCTGTGTGCATTAAAATATTTTTTTCTCTGGCAATTTTTGAAATTCCTTTTATTGGTTCTATAGTTCCAATTTCATTGTTAGCAAACATAACAGAAATTAATTTTGTATTGTCCTTAATTTTTTCACTTAATTCATCTAAGTTTATAAAACCCTCTTGATCAACTGAAATTAGAGAATAATCAGTCCCCCATCTTTCAACTGCCTTAAGTGAATTTAAAATAGCAGGATGTTCTATCTTTGATGATATTATATGATTTTTTCCCCTTGGATTCAATGATTCTTTTATAACCCAGTTGTCTGATTCAGAACCTGAAGAAGTAAAATAAATTTCACTAGGCTTAGTCTTTAAAATTTCTGCAATTTTTATTCTTGAATTTTCAATTGCTGCTCTAGATTTTTGTCCCAGAGAATAAATTGCCGATGCATTCCCATAGTTTTCTCTCATATAGGGAAGCATGGCATTTAATACATTCTCTGTTACTTTTGTAGTGGCAGCATTATCCATGTAAATCATAGTAACCTCACATGTCTGCTAGAGTCATGGACTCCATAACATCTTCAATTTGTCCTTGAAGTTTTGATAAAATATCTCTAGTTGCACATTCCTTTTGTTTTAAACAATTAGAATTTTTGCCAAGGTCGCAACATGAAAGTGACATGTCACCTTCTAGGGCATTTATTATTTCTCCTATTGCAATATTTTTTGGATCTCTTGAAAGAACATAACCGCCACCTGCTCCTCTTATAGATTTAACAAGATCAGCCTTACGTAAAAGTGTAAAGAGTTGTTCAAGATAAGATTCAGATAAGTTTTCTTCCTTTGCAATATCCTTTAGGGCAATGGGACCCTTGCCCATATTTTCTTTTAAATTATACATTGCCATGAGTCCATAACGACCCTTAGTAGAAAGTTTCATTTAATCACCTCTTATTCTGGAATAAAAGATCCTTTTTCTTTGTTATTTTCTAACATATCTTTTAAAGTGTACCATGATAAAACTGCGCATTTTACTCTGGCAGGAAGTGTGCTAATGGATTCAAAGGCAATGGCATCGTCAAGATCTTCTAGTTCATCAGAATCTGTAACTTCACCTTTTACCATTCCAATAAATTTTTTTGCCCTATCAATAGCTTCTTCAACCTTTATGCCCTTTACATTGTCACACATTATTGATGTTGATGCTTGTGAAATTGCACAGCCATGACCTGTATAAGAAATGTCTTCTATTATTCCATCTTTTACTTTTAATTCAAGAGTAATTTCATCGCCACAACTTGGATTGTGTCCAAGTTCCTTGTGAGTGTAATCTTCTAATTCATGTCTATTGTGTTTATTTCTTGAATGTTCCAAAATTAATTCAGTATAAATATTATCAAGATTCAATTCCTAAAATCCTCCTTACATCTTCAAGATGTTCAACGAAATAATCAATTTCTTCAACTGTATTGTAAATTGCAAAACTTGCTCTACAAGAAAAGTTTGAACCTAAAAATCTGTGAAGTGGTTGGGCACAGTGATGACCTGATCTTATGGCAATTCCAAAAGTATCAAGAATTGATGCAACATCGTGAGGATGAGCTTCTTTAAAGTTAAAAGATATTACTGGAGCTCTATTTTTGTCACTTGTTGTATAAACTTCAAGATAATCTAATTTTTTTAATTTGTCATAGCAATAGTCAGTTAAATATCTTTCATATTCGTCAATTTTATCCATGCCATATTTATTTATAAAATCAATGGCTGCTGCAAGGTTTACTGCACCTTCAACATTGGCAGTTCCTGCTTCAAATCTTTGTGGTGCATCTAAGAAAGTTGTATGATCTTCATAGACATATTCAATCATATCGCCACCTGATAGGAAGGGTTCCATTTGGTTTAAGAGGTTTTCTTTTCCATAAAGTACACCAATGCCTAGAGCAGAATACATTTTATGACCAGAAAAGGCTAAAAAGTCCACATCAAGTTCACTTACATTTACTTTTCTATGAGGCACAAGTTGTGCGCCGTCTAAAATAATTTTTGCATTAGAATGCTCTCTTGCGTATTTCACAATTTTTTCAATGTCAGGATTTGTTCCAACTACATTAGATGCTCCAGTGATTGATAAAATTTTTGTCTTTTCAGTAACTTTTTCTTCTATTTCAGAAAAAGGAATTTGCTTATCATCATCAATGTATAAATATTTTAATTTTGCCCCAGTTTTTTTGGCGACTTCTTGCCAAGGAACTAAATTTGAGTGGTGCTCCATTATTGAAATTAAAATTTCGTCACCTTCACTCAAATTGTTTCGTCCATAGGAATAGGCAATTAAATTTAGGGCTTCTGTGGCATTTCTTAAAAATACAATTTCACTTGCCTTTTTTGCTCCTATAAAATCAGCAACCTTTTGTCTTGCATTTTCATAAACTTCTGTAGACTTCATGGCAAGATAGTGAGCTCCCCTGTGTGGGTTCCCATTTTCATTTTCATAAAAATTCTTTATATTATCTAAAATTTCACGAGGTTTTTGTGTTGTTGCCCCATTGTCAAAATATATAATGTCCTTGCCATTTGGCTTTAATTTCAAAAAGGGAAACTCTTTTCTAATATTTTCAATTTCATTTTTTGTAAACATCTTAATTTCCTCTCTTTATAATTTTTCTAACTGAATCCCAAACTTCTTCTCTCAATTTTTCATCAGAAAGAGCGTCAATAGCACGAGAAAATTTGGATTCAACTATAAGTGCTTCAGCTTCTTCGTGGCTAATGCCTCTACTCATGAGATAAAAAATTTGATCCATGTCAAGCTTACCTGCACTTGATGCGTGATTTCCAACTACATCATCTTCGTGAGCAAGCATTAGGGGAACTGATATTGAATGAACTGTATCATCAAGTAAAATTGAATACTCTTCTTCAGAGCCAATGGCTCCTTTTGCACCTTCTATAAATTGTAGGTTTGATTTAAAGTTTTTAAAGGCTTTATCCTTTAAGGCCCCATTTGCTAAAATATCTGATTCAGTCTTTTTTCCTCTATGAATCATGTCGTAATTCATATTTAGATATTCCTTCTTTTGTCCAAAGTAAATTGAATCTACATGGGACTGAGATTTTTCTCCAATTAATTCACATTTATAATTTGTATAAAGTTTTGCTGCCCCAAGTTCATATTGGTGAAGAGTAACTTTTGCGCCATCTTCTGTATAAATTCCAATAGATTCAAGGACAAGGGACTTGTCATCATCTCTTGCAATAACAAAAACTTCTACTTCAGAGTTTTCCCTTGCAAGAACCTTTATTACAGAATTTCTAAATTTTTCCCCTTGACCAGAAGATGTGTAGTCTAAAACTACTTTTAATTTTGAATTTTTTTCTGCAAGAATGTGATGAAGATCAAAAAGTTCAGAATAATCATCATCTAATTCAAATAATTTAAAGTCTTCTTCTTCTTCATCTTCCTTTGCTACATAAGAAGAATAATAATTTAAATATTTTCTATTTAATTCTAGTGCATCTTCTGAAATTCCATATTTTATTTTTTCAAATTCAGAAATTTCTCCTGGATTTTTTTCTCCAACTTCTCTATATAAGACCCCCTTAATTTCAGGGATTTTTATTTCAGTTTCATTTACCTTTAAAAAGCTAAAAGTCTTAAAGGCAATTTCATTTCCAATTATATTCATCTTTCACCTACCCAATTGCTCCAACAAGTTCAAGGTTAATAAGATTATTCATTTCAACTGCATATTCCATAGGAAGTTCCTTGGCAATTGGTTCTGCAAATCCTCTTACAACCATTTCCTTTGCCTCTTGTTCAGATATTCCCCTTGACATCAAATAAAAAATTACAGAGTCAGAAATTCTGCCAATTTTTGCTTCGTGTCCAATGTCGATATCGTTGTTTTCAATTTTTATTGTAGGAATTGTATCTGACCTAGACTCATTATCAAGCATTAGCGATTCACATGATGTTGAATTTTTTGAGCCTACAGCATTTTCTTTTATTTCAACAAGTCCCCTATAAATTGCAATTCCACCAGATTTTGAAATTGACTTAGTGTTAATAGTTGACTTAGTGTGTGGTGCTGCGTGAACAACTTGCGCTCCTGTGTCAAGATTTTGTCCTTCACCTGCAAAGGAAATTCCTGTAAATTCACTAGATGCATTTTCTCCAACTAAAATTGATGCAGGATAAAGCATTGAAACTTTTGAACCAAAGGAACCAGATACCCATTCTATTTTTCCATTTTTTTCTACAATAGCTCTTTTTGTGTTTAAGTTGTACATATTTCTTGACCAGTTTTCAATTGTTGAATATCTAAGAGTTGCATTTTCGCCTACAAAAAGTTCAACTGCACCAGCGTGTAAATTTATTACATTATATTTTGGAGCAGAACAACCTTCTATGAAGTGACAATAAGCTCCATCTTCTACAATTATAAGTGTGTGCTCAAATTGTCCTGCACCTGGTGCATTAAGTCTAAAGTAAGATTGTAGAGGTATATCTACATTTACTCCCTTTGGCACATAGACAAAAGACCCACCAGACCAAACTGCGTAGTGAAGAGCTGCATATTTATGAAGATTTGGTGTAATACACTTGCTGAAATATTTTTTTACGATTTCTGGATATTTTTTAAGTCCACTTTCAAAGTCAGTATAAATTACTCCTTGATCAGACAAATATTTTTGAATGTTGTGATATACAACTTCAGAGTCATATTGTGCTCCAACACCAGAAAGCATTGATTCTTTTTCTGCTTCAGGTATGCCAAGTTTATCAAAGGTATCTCTAATTTCGTCAGGAACATTTTTCCAATCGTCAGACATATCTGCATCAGGTCTAATGTAAGTTGTGATTTTATCCATGTCAACTTCTGATACATCAGGACCCCACTCTGGATTTTTCTTCTCATTAAAAATCTTTAGAGCCTTTAGTCTACTTTCAAGCATCCATTCTGGTTCATCTTTTTCCTTTGAAATTTGTCTTACAATTTCTTCTGTAAGTCCCTTTTCAGTCTTGGACCTAAAAGTGAATTTATTTTTTATATCATAGACTCCGCGGTCCATGTCTTCTACATAAGTTTTTTCTGTCTTAGTCAATTATTTCACCTCTTCTCTTATCCAATTGAATCCTTCTTTTTCGATTTTATCAATTAGAGAAGCGTCCCCTTCTTTAACAATTTGTCCATCTAAAATTACGTGAACAAAATCAGGTTTAATATTATCAATAAGTTCCTTGTGGTGAGTGATAATTAAAACTGCATTGTCTTTATTTAAAAACTTTTCAATTCCACTAGAAACAATTCTTGTTGCATCAACATCAAGACCTGAATCTGTTTCGTCAAGGATGGCAAGTTTTGGATTTAGCATAAGCATTTGAAGAATTTCATTTTTCTTTTTTTCTCCACCAGAGAAACCAACATTTAAATATCTTTCTGCATAAGAAGAATCCATTTTTAATTCTTCCATTTCCTTTTTAATTTGTTTTTTAAATTTTAAAATAGAAATTGTCTTATCTTCCTTTAAAGACTTTGCTGTTCTAATAAAATTTTCTACAGAAATTCCTGGCACTTCTTCTGGACTTTGGAAGGACATAAAAAGTCCCTTGTTAGCTCTTTTATCTGTTGTAAGGTCTGTTATATCTTCGCCATCTAAAAATATTTTTCCACTACTTACATTGTAAACTGGATTATCCATAATTACATTGGCAAGTGTGGATTTACCTGAACCATTTGGTCCCATAATTACGTGAACTTCTCCGTAATTAATTTTTAAATTAATATTTTTTAATATCTCTTTATCTTCCACGCCTGCACTTAAATTTTCTACTCTCAATAACTCTGTCATACTTCCTCCATTTATAAAAAATAATTCATACAAAATTACTATGTTTTTTTCTATTAACTATAATAACACAAGTTTTTTAATAATCAAATATTAATTGCAAATAAAAAAACTAGGTTTAACCTAGTTTATGAAAGCATAAATGCCGACTCTATGTGATTGATTTCCTTTTCCTTAAAATAAATTTCAATTATGTCAAATCTTACCATTATGTCAAAAAGATTTTTCTCCATAATATATGCTGTGGCAGTTTGAATAATGTTCTGCATTTTAAATTCAGTTACAGCTTCATAGGCATCACCATATTTTCTGGAGTTACGAGACTTCACTTCAACAAAGACAAGTTCATCCTTATCCCTTGCAATAATGTCAATCTCTGTTCCAAGAGCCCTGTAATTTCTTTCTAATATTACATAGCCTTTTTTCTCCAAAAAATTTGTGGCAAGGTCCTCTCCACGATTTCCAAAAAATAAATTGTGTCCTACCATAATTTCATATTCTTCAAAAAAGTTTTTCTGTGCATCTTAGTTGGCCCATAGGTCTTTAAAGCATCTCTGTGATACTTTGTGCCGTAACCCTTGTGCTTTTCAATGCCATAGTGAGGATAGTCCTTCGCCCATTTGTTGCAAAGATCATCTCTATAGACTTTTGCAATTATTGATGCGCAGGCAATGGAATAGCAGGACTCATCGCCTTTAATGATGGCGTGTTGAAAAATTCCAGTTTCAATTGTCTCTGCATCTATTAAAACACAATCTGCAATAACTTTTTCCCCTTTTTTATTTCTCAAATTTTCAAGAGCATTTATCATAGAAATATGAGTTGCCATTTTTATATTTACTTTGTCAATTATATCTGGGTTTGCCCTGCCAATGCCAACTGCAATGGCACTTTCTAAAATTTTTGGGTAAAGCTCTTCTCTCTTTTTGGGACTAAGTTTTTTTGAATCATTTACTCCCTCGATAAAATCATCCTTAGGCATAATAATCGCACAGGAAACTACATCGCCAAAGAGACAGCCTCTGCCAACTTCATCTATGCCGCATACATATTTGTAGCCCTTGTCATAATATTCATTTTCAAATTTATAAAATTTCATTGGGCTCCTCCAATGTTATTCGTCCAAGAGTTCCCTTTCTAAATTCATCTAAAATAATTCCAGAAACTTTTTCATAATCTATAAGACCGCCACGCATAAGCGCCCCTCTATTTTTCCCAATTTCATCCATAATTTCTATGGCTTCTTTATCTTCGATATTAGAAAGTTTATATCTTTCTTCAAGAGCAGCTGGAGCAATTTTTTTTAATTTTCCAATTAATTTTAAGGCAAGAGTTTCTCTATCCATAATTTCATCTTTTATGGCACCAGTAAAGGCAAGGTTAAGTCCAACTTTTTCTTCGAACTTTGGCCACAAAACTCCTGGCGTATCTAATAGATGAAGCTTTGAATGAATTTTTATCCACTGATTTGTCTTTGTCACTCCAGGTCTATTGCCAGTTCTTGCAGATTTTGTGCCAGAAATTGAATTAATAAAAGTTGATTTGCCAGAGTTTGGTATGCCCACAATCATTGCACGAAGTGGACCCTTATTAAGTCCCTTGTCCTCATACTTTTTTATCTCATCTGCCATAAGTTCTTCAGATTTTTTTACAACTAAATTTACATTGGGCTTCATGGCATTGTAAGAAATGGCAAAATTATTTTCGTCAGTGATTTTTTCCATCCACTCTTCATTTAATTTTGGATCTGATAAATCAGACTTATTAAATATTAAAAGTCTTTTTTTGTTTTTAAATAGGTCATCAAAAAGAGGATTTCTACTTGAGAAGGGAATGCGAGAATCAATTATCTCAATTACAAAATCAACGAGTTTTAATTTTTTCTCAATGTCTTCAATTGTCTTTTTCATGTGACCTGGATACCAGTTAATATTCATTTAATCACCAAATAAAACCTTGTCTAAAATTTTTACTGCTCCGTCGTTATTGTTGTCATAGTCAGATACCACATCGGCTCTTTCTCTTAATCTTTCTACACCATTTTTCATGGCAATGCCAAGCCCAACATTTTCTATTAACATAACGTCATTGGAGTCATCACCAATTGCAGCAACATTTTTTAAATCTATGCCTCTAATTTCTGCGTATTTTTTTACACCATAAAATTTGTCGCCAGACTTTTGCAAAACTTCAAGCATCCACTTTGGCTCTCTTCTGATTTTCATTATGTGAAAATTAAATCTATCAGAAATTTCATCTCTCATTCTATTTCTAAGGGCTACTAAATCGTCATGACTTCCAGCAAATACAATAGAAAGAGGATTTCCCTCTAAGTTTTCAAAATTATCTAATCCTAGATTTCTTCCTCTAAAAGCATCAACATAAGTGCCTTCAAATTTTTTGAAATTCTTTTTCTTGTAAACAAGATCAATGCCATCATCTCTTTGGATGTGAAGTGATGTATATACTTCATCATTGTCATCAAAGGCCATGACTCTCTTTAAGTCCTCGTCACTAATTGGATTTACATAATGAACTTTACCAGTTAAATTATCTCTAATTACATTTCCATTATTGCAAATTAAATCTATATCTACATTATTTCCAACAAATTTATGAGCAGAATAATATTCTCTTCCCGTAGCAACAACTGGAATAATATTATTTGATTTTAGTTTTTGTACAAAGGATTCAAAACTCTTAGTAATAACTTTTTCTGTATTCAAAAGAGTTTCATCTAAATCCATAGAAACCATTTTAATCATAAATCACCTATACATTAAATTTAAATACAATTACATCGCCATCTTCAACGACATAATCTTTTCCTTCACTTCTTATAAGTCCCTTTTCTCTTGCCGCAGCAACTGAACCTGACTCAACTAAGTCCTTGTAGCTAACAGTATCAGCTTTAATAAAGCCTCTTTCCATATCAGTGTGAATTTTCCCTGCAGCTGTTGGAGCCTTTGAGCCCTTTTTAATTGTCCAAGCCCTAGTTTCCATTTCACCAGTAGTTAAAAATGAAATTAAACCTAATAGTTTATAGGAAGATTTAATTAATTTGTCAAGACCAGAAGAATCAAGACCAAGTTCTTCAAGGAAAAGTTCTTTTTCATCTTCATCAAGAGAGGCAATTTCTGCTTCTATTTCTGCAGAGATTACAACAACTTCGTCGCCAGATTTTTCTGCGTATTCTCTAACTTTTTTTACATATTCATTGTCTTCTTTATTTAATTCTTCTTCGGCTACATTGCATACATAAATTACAGGTTTTGCACTTAAAAGAGAATAATTTTTTATAATTTTTTCTTCTTCCTCGTCAAGGTCAACTTCTCTTGCAGCTTTTCCTTCTTCAAGAGCATTTTTAATTTTTTCTAAAAGATCTCTTTCCTTAGCAAGAGATTTTTCTGCTCTAGCTTTTTTTACAACTTTTCCATATCTGTTTTCTACTTGTTCAAGATCTGAAAAAATTAATTCTAAATTTATATTTTCAATATCACGAAGAGGGTCTATTGATCCGTCAACATGAATAATATTTTCATCGTCAAAACATCTAACTACATGTACAATGGCATCAACTTCACGAATATTTGATAAAAATTGATTTCCAAGTCCTTCGCCCTTACTTGCACCTTTAACAAGACCGGCTATATCATAAAATTCTATATTAGTGTGAACAATTTTTTCTGACTTGCTTAACTTTGCAAGCACATCTAATCTTTCATCAGGTACATTTACAACCCCAACATTGGGTTCAATAGTTGCAAAGGGATAATTTGCAGCTTCAGCACCAGCACTTGTAAGGGCATTAAATAAAGTTGACTTACCAACATTTGGTAGTCCTACGATTCCAAGTTTCATTAGAAAACCTCCATTCAAGTTAAAATTATATCACAGGCGGACCAAGTCGTCATTTAATTTCATTTATAAAAATTTTTTGAATCTCTTCTATTAATAATAAAACTTTAATTAATTTATTATTTTACTTAAAAAAAACTTTTTATATCATTAAAATCTTAAATAAATATTAAATTTTTAAATTAATTGCACTATAAAAGGCTAGTCTAACTTTTATTTAGCTATTTTTTATTGTATAATGAGTTTAACAATTATTAAAGAGGTGAATAGTATGAGTGCCATCGTCATAAATGACCTGACAAAAGGCAAGGGCAAGGAAAAAGTCTTATCAAATTTAAATTTAGAAATTTTAGATGGCGAATTTTTCTCTCTTCTTGGAACAGAAAACTCCGGAAAGACAACTCTTGCAAGAATTATTATGGGATACTTAAAACCTGGTAGAGGATCTATTAGGGTTTATGATATGGATTCATTTAAAGAATCAAAGGAAATAAAAGAAACTGTGTCCTTCGTTTCTGAAGATATGATTTTCGATTCAAAGATAAAATCTTATGCTTTATTAAAGAAGACACTTAACGCACATGGTCTATCTAACACAGAAGATATTGATGTTCTCTGTGATTATTTTGACTTTAATTCAAACCTTCGCATTTGCGATTTAAGAGATAGGGAACGAAAACTTTTTTCTATTATAAATGCCTTAGTAATTAAACCAAGACTTATAATTTTAGATAAGCCTACAAAATTTTTAGAAGATAAAGATGTAGATAAACTTTTCTCTTACATCAAGAGATTAAATGAAACAGAAGGCTTAACTGTTTTATTATTGTCCGACTCACTTAGAGAGGCAAAAAAATATTCTTCAAGAATTGCCTACTTATCTGATGGAAAAATTCAAGACACTGAATACAATAATGTAAAGGCAGCTGGAGATAAGGTTTTAAAAATTGATTCTTACAGAGGAAATTTAAATTACTTTACTTCCATTGGTGCAAGAATTATTAAAGATGAGGAAGATGAAACTATTCTTTACTTCGACGGAGCTCTACCTGAACTTTCAAAGGTAATTTATGAAGAAGGTCTTGAAAATTATGTACTTGAAGATGCAAAATTATCTGACAAGGTAAATGCTTATTATAAGGGAGAAAATGCAAAACTTCCTAGAAGAAAAACACCAGCTCCAGAAAAAGAAGTAATTGAGACTCCTACAGAAAAAATTTCTGAAAATAGTCTTGAAACTTCTGAAGTTAATGGAGTTACAGAAAACACAATAAAAATTAATGAAGCAGAAAATAATTTTTCTGAAGTAGAGGGCGTTAATTTAGAAAATTCTGAAAAGGATGTAATTCACAACACAAAGACAAATCTTTTTGTAGATGAAGATAAAGTTGTCCTTGGTGAAGAAGCATCTCCTGCAGTAAATAAAGAAAATACAGACAATGAAGTTGATAATAAAGTTAAAGAAAATTCAATTGAAAATACAGAAATTTCCCTTGACAATTCAGAAGAAAATAAACAAAATGATACAATTATTTTTAAAACCTCTGATGAAGGCGTCTTTAATGCAACAGAAGAGACTAAGCTAAAGGAGGATAAAGATGATATTTAATATGGAATTTAAATCAAATTTTGCAAAGATGATATCTTGGGCAATTGTCCTAATAATTTTACTTGGACTTATGCTTGCCTTCTATCCTTTCCTTGCAGAGTCACAAATGAACTCACTATTTAATTCAGTTATGGAAAGCTTTAACGAGCCAACTAGAAATATTTTGGGAATTTATGAAGGCATGGACATAGTAAATATTGGCGATTACATTGCCCTTGTTTACCATTACCTTGCAGTTTTAATATTTGTATTTGCAATGCAACTTGGAGCAAGCTCTCTTGCAAAGGAACAAAGTTCAGGTAACATCGAATACATTTATTCAAATCCAATTTCAAAATCAGAAATTGTAACTGGAAAAATTGCTGCCAACTTGTTAACTTACATTTTATTTTTAATAATAATGGCACTTGCAACAGTTGGACTTGTCCTTGGAATTTCTTCCATAGGAATTGGCGCAAGTGATGCAGCTGAAATAACAAGTTTTGAAATTTTTGAAGCAGTAGTAAAAGTTTTCGTTGGACTACTTGGCTCAGGCCTTGTATTTATGTCCATTGGATTTTTCTTCTCTTCAATGTCAAAATCTTCACTACATCAAGATGCAGTAGCTGCACTATTTATATTCTTAATTGTCCTACTTACAATCATAGGAAAAGTTATAGGCGATATCTTTGGAATTGTTGTATCTTACTTCCCTAACGAAGCCTTTAGACCTTATAGCTTTGTCAGTGCAAACCTAAATCTATTTGGCTTAATAGCAAATGCAGTGATCTTTATCTTGATGATAGTATTGACTTACACAATCTACTCAAACAAAGAACTTAAATATTAATTTTAAAAACTATCTTGGATGACCAGGATAGTTTTTTTGTGCTCAAAATTATTTTTCATAAATTTTAATTTTAAAAATTTGTCAGAATTATTATCTCTATCACGAATATATTAGTGAAGGAGGAAATATGGATAATAAAGACTTGATAGAAAGGCTAAAAAATAAAGATGAAGATGCCCTTTATATATTTATTGAAGATTACGGAAAAATATTAAAGGGTGTTATTTCAAAAACGCTTTGGAAATATCCAAACCTTTGGGAAGAAGCCATGAATGACGCCCTCTTAAGTATATGGCAAAATATTGAATACTTTGACCCAAGTAGGTCTACTTTTAAAAATTGGTGTGCCCTTGTTGCCAAGTATAGAGCCATAGATATTCTTAGAAAAGAAATTAAATTTGAAAGCCTTAGACTAGATGAAGATTCAAAAATCGTGGATTCAGATTTATCTTCAAATCTAGAAATAGAAGAAATTCTTTCACTTTTAAATGAAGAAGATAAAAAACTTTTTGAAAATATTTTTATCCATGGTCTTTCCTATAAATAGGCAGCATCTAAACAAAATATTTCCACAGCAAATGCCTATAAAAAAGTTAGCAGAGGAAGAAATTTTTTAAAAAAATGGAGGGAAAGTTTTTATGAAAAATAATATTTATGATGAATTAAACGACATGAAAATAGAATTCGAAGAAGTTCCCCTTAATGATTTTGAAAGAGAAAATCTAAAAAGAACTGTGAGATCATTAAAAATAAAAAACAAGAAAAATAAGTTTAATAAAAAAGTGGTGGCAATAGCAGCATCTCTTATATTAATTTTGGGGATAACAAATTACACATCCGGTGGCTATGTCTTTGCTAAGACAAGAGAATTAGCAAGTAACTTTAAAATTACTTTATCTGATGCTATGGGACTATCAAGGGAAGTTGATAAGTACAGCGTAAATTTAAATGAAGCTTTTGAAATAAATGGAAAAAAATATATTTTTGATAAATTTGTTGTTGAAGATAATAATTTATACACTGTAATTTTGAGTCTAAATGACTCAGAAAAAATGCTCTCTGGAGAAGTTTCCTTAACTGAACTTAAAGTTAATGGCAGGAAAAATCAAATTCTTAGCTCCAGTGCCTCTGGATATACTTTAGCTGAAGATGAAAAAGTAAATGTCTATAATCTTAAATATGTTTTGGAAGACTCATTGCCAAAAGAAGGCAAAGTTAATTTAGAATTTTTCTTCGATGAGTTTTTAGGGAACAAGAAAGAAATTAGTCTCTCTACAAATATAGATATGTCACAAATGAAAATGAAGAAAAATCTTATAGCAAAGGACTTTACTATTCCAGATACAAATAACATTGTCATTGAAAGCCTTGCTACAAGCCCAGCCTCACAAAAAATCCTATTAAGCTATCCTGACAGCGAAGATGGATATCTTTATTCAATAAAAGCAAGAGATTCCAAGAACAGATTTGTTTATTTTGAAACTCGCGAAGCAGAGAAAAATAAATCCACTCTATATTTTTCACCAGTCATTAGCAAGGTCACTGCCGATGAACTTTTAAATGAAATCAAAACACTAAAATGCCAATTATACAGAGTGACAGTCAACAGCTATGACAAAGAAATGCCTATTGGGGAACAAGCAATTGGTGACGAGTTTACTCTCACTTTAAAATAAAAATTTATATTATGGAAAAAGTCCTACCCGACAAAAGGTAGGACTTTTTTCCATGCAATTATTTTATGAGGTTTATGCAATTTTTTCTATTTGTTTCATATTTCCTAAACTTTTTAATCTTTCTGATTCTATATTATTTGATTCTTCTATTTTTTCGTTGTAAATTCTATTTAATTCTTCTTCTGTCACCTCACTTGGAAGAATGTCTAGGACAACTTCGCCCTTATTTAGCATTATTATTCTGTCAGAATATTCTATGGCATTTTTCAAGTTGTGAGTAATCATAAGTGTTGTGATCTTTTCTTTTTTTATTAAGTCGTTAGTCTTATCCATGATTAGCTTTGATGTCTTTGGGTCAAGGGCTGCTGTATGTTCGTCAAGTAAAAGTATTTTTGGTTTTTTTACTGTCGCCATTAAAAGAGATAGTGATTGTCTTTGTCCACCTGATAAAAATTTTACTTGTGTCTTTAATTTATTTTCAAGTCCAAGGTCAAGGCTCTTTAGTTTTTCAATTATTTTCTCATTGTTGTTTTTATCAATTAATTTTTTGAAGGTAAATTTATGTCCCTTTTTAAAAGCCATAGACATGTTTTCTAAAATATTTAGGCTTTGGCAAACTCCCTTTGAAGGGTCTTGGTTTACCTTTCCAATGTCAATTGCCCTCTTGTCTTCAGATAATTTTGCAATGTCTACATGGTCTAAGAGAATTTCTCCCTTGTCTGGGTTAAGTGATCCAGAAATCATATTAAATAATGTAGACTTGCCACATCCATTTGGTCCTAAAATTGCAACGCACTTATTTTCTTCAATATCAAGGGAAAAGTTATTAAATACTTGATTTTCTTCTTCCATTCCCTTGTAAAAAGTTTTTGATATATTTTTAATTTGTAGCATTTTCTTCCCTCTTTCCCTTTAATACAGATAGTCCCTTGGAGGAGACATTATTATAAACTATAAAGAATACAACTATTATTGCAGTTATTCCCTTTAAATCACTTGGAGCAAGTCCAAGGTAAAGGGCTATGCCGTAGATGATTCTATAAATTATTGCTCCTATTATTGCCCTTGTAGTTCTATTTAAAAAGTTTGCGTTCTTTAAAAAGGCATCACCAATTATAACTGATGCAAGAGCAGATACGATTATGGCTTGACCCATAGTAATGTCTGCGTAGCCATTTGACTGTGCCATTAAGGCTCCTGCCAAGGCTGCCAATGCATTTGAAATTATAAGACCTATAGCAATATACTTGTCTGGATTTTTGCCAAGAGCCTTTACTAGAGTTTCATTGTCGCCAGTTGCCAAAAGTAAATATCCTTTTTCTGTTTTTAAAAACCAATCTAAAATAATTTTTATTATTAGGGTCATGACAATTAAAATTACAATTTTTGGCAGGCTTTCAAAAAGTTGAAAAACAGTTTTATAATCAAAGAAGGTAACATTTGGCGTGCCAGTGATTCTCAAATTAACTGAATATAAAAATGTCATAGTCAAAATCCCTGCAAGTATTGCCTGAATTTTAAATTTTCTAAATAAAATATAAGTTATATATCCACCAAGACCACCTGCAATAAGTGAAACTAACATTGCAAGTAGTGGGTTCATTCCAAGAGTTAGCATCTTTGCAAAGGCAAAAGCTCCCAGCGGAAAGGTACCTTCCACAGACATATCTGGAAAATCTAAAATTTTAAATGTTATTACTACACCTATTGTCAATATGGAAAATATAAGTCCCATGACAATGGATTCCATTATTACTGAATTCAACTTTCTTCCTCCTAAAATTTATTACAATTTTTTATTCAACGACCTTTGCGTCTTTCATTAAATTATCTTCATTACTTAGTCCAAGGGCCTCAGCAGTTTTTTTGTTTACAACTTTTCTTGTGTCAGTTGAAAATACTACTGGGACTTCAGAAACTTTTTTGCCGCCAAGAATTTCACTTGCCATGCCTGCTGCTTTCTTTCCAAGATCTACATAGTCAACACCTGCACTAAATAGTATTCCATTTTCTACAGGTCCTTCTTCTGATGCAAAGGAAGGAATTTTTGCTTCCTTTAAAGATTCTGCTATTATTGTTGAGGCAGATGAAACTGTGTTATCTGTAATCGCCATAAAGATGTCAATCTTTGGCTCTATTGTCTTTATTGCAGTTGACACGTCATTAATATTATTTACTCCAACTTCAACTACATTTAGTCCAAAACCTGCAGCTGCTTTTTTAAGTTCTTCTACTTGGAATTTTGAATTGGCTTCGTTTGTAGAAAACATAACGCCAACATTTTTGACATCTGGGAAAATACTTATCATTTCTTCAAGTTGTGCAGAGATTGAAAAATAATCGCTAACGCCTGTAATATTTCCTTCAGGCTCTTCCAAATTTTTAAGAAGATCAGCACTTTCTGGATCAGTTACTGCGTTAAAAATAATTGGAATTTCCTTTTCGCCATTTTTTGCACCTTGTGCAGCTGGAGTTGCAATTGCATAAATCAAATCAACTTTTTTATCTTGAAAAGATTTAATAATTGATGGGACAACTGTCAGATCTCCATTGGCATTTTTTGAAATAATTTCAACATCTGGGTTAGTCTTTTTTATTTCATCTTCGAAACCTTGTCTTGCTCTTTCAAGAGCAATGTGGTCTGCAATTTGAATGACTCCAATTTTTTTTGCACTACTAGTTTCCTTAGCAGTTTCTTCTTTCACATTTTCACTATTTCCACTTTTGCCACAAGCCACAAGGACAAGGGACATAATAAGTAAAACAAATAACTTTCTAAATTTCATAAAAAACCTCCATAAAATAAAAAAAGCCTTTCATCCACATTGGGACGAAAGACTGACTTCGCGGTACCACCCGATTTTATAATCTAAAAAGATTACCTCACTTTAAGGTCTAACAACCTCTAGCCTCAGTTAACGGTGGCTTCCGTACTTGCCTACTAATTTCAACAAATAAGCTTTAGAGTGTATGTTAAATTTTTGTGTATTGCCTTGCACCAGACGGCAACTCTCTTAAATCATCAAAAATTCTTTTTTCTCTTTCAACGCTTTTATTAAATTAAAATGATTATATTCTAGTAGCAGAACAAAGTCAAGCCTTTTTTTATTTTTCCCAAAAAATTTTTTATTTAGTTTTTAAAATTTAATTAATGCTCGCTGAAATTATTTTAAAATTTCAGCATCCTTTAAATTTTCGTTGTTTAAGTCAAGTCCAAGAGCCTCTGCAGTTTTTCCGTTTACCTTTTTCTTTGAAGTCTTGTTGTCTTCTGCGTGAATATTTTTAATGTCTTCGCCCTTTAAAATTTTTATGGCAAGATCAGCTGCTTGTCTTCCATGTTCGTAGTAGTCAACGCCTTCGCTCATTAAAAGTCCCTTAGAAACTTGTCCCTCTTCTGCTGAAAGAGATGGAATTTTTTCTTTTAATAAATTTTCAGCAACTATTGGACCAGCTGATGCAACTGTGTTATCAGTTAGGGCATAGTAAGCGTCAATTTTTCCAGTTAAAGTTGAAAGAGCTTGACCAATGTCGTTGATATTATTTATTCCAACACTTTCAAGTTTAAGTCCAAGCTCGTCACAAGCCTTCTTTAAAGCTTCCACTTGTACCTTTGAATTAGCTTCATTAGTTGAGAAAATTGTTCCTATAGTTTTTACATTAGGATAAATTTTTAAGAAGGATTCAATTTGATCCTTAGCGGAAACTGCATCGTTAACACCAGTGATGTTTGTAATTTTATCTGGTCCTTCAATTAGCCCTGCTTCCACTGGATCTGTAACTGCTGAATAGACAATATTTTTATTTGGAAGAGCAGTCTTTGCTCCCTGTGCAGCTGGAGTAGAAATAGCGTAAACTAATTTGTAGTCATCGCCTTCAAATTTTTTTGGTGCAGTAGTAGTTAAAGCTTGGTCGCCTTGCAAATTTTCCACTTCAACTTCTGCATCAATGCCTTCTTCCTTTAACCTATCTTCAAAACCCTTTAGGGCATTGTCAAGGGACACGTGTTCAATATACTGAATGGCGCCAATTTTTATTTTGCCATCTTCTTTTTCTGCTTTCTTATCGCCTGCACATCCAACAAGTGAAAGTGCAAGGGCACCAATACTTATAACTTTTACCATTTTCTTTAAATTTTTCATTTTTGTCCTCCAAAAAAATTATTTAAAATAATAAAAAAATCCTCCACCCCATATAGGGCGAAGGATTCGCTGTACCACCTAAGTTCGAAATATAAATATTTCCTCATTAAAGATCTAACAATCTCTAGTCCATGATAACGGTGACTGCCGTGAAGGTCTACTCGCGTTCAACCTTCATGCTTTAGAGTGAATATATGATACTAACTTGTCTATGGGCTCTCACCATCCCCACTCTCTTTGAGACTTATTAAATACCTTTTTCTCTTTCTTCGCATTTATTATTTTATTAAAAAGTATTATAGGCAGATAAAAATTATTTGTCAAGAAGATTTTTTATTTTTTATTTTTTATTTTTTCTATAATATTTTTAATCTAATCATTTAATTTATCCTTTTCTTCTTGAAATGAAATAAATAATAAGGCTAATTATTAGATAAACTCCTATGAAAAAAATATCATTTTTTATTGTTGCAGAACTAAGTTTTCCTGTCTTGTAATAAGTAAATCCATCATAAAATATAATAGCAATTATTAAAATAAATAAATTTTTAATTCTATCTTTTAACATTTAAACCTCCATTAAATAGATTTTTGATTTCAAATTTTAAGTAATTAATAATATTAGAAAATTTTAATTTTCTTTTTTATTTTTTATTTTTTCTATGACAAAGTAAGTTAAGACATATAAGACAAAGGCTATTAGGGCAATTTTTAATTTCTCCCCTTCATAGGTCCCAAACTTGTAAATAAAAAACTTCCTCACTAGAATTAAGTAAGTAAATAAGACTAGGGCATGCTTGATGTAATTTTTCATTTTATACCTTTTTCCTTAAATTAGATAGATAATAAGGCAGGTTATTATATAAATTCAAATGACAAAAATGTCACTTTCTATAATATTGTAATTCAAATTTCCAGTCTTATACCAAATAAATATATTGGAAATTATCATACAAAATATTAAAATAAATAAATTTTTAATCCTATCTTTTATCATTTAAACCCGCCTTAAATAAATTTTAGATTTCAAATTTTGGAGCCATAACTCTCTTGTGAGAAGAATTCTTATGCATCCTGTCAATTTTTTCTTTTATTTCAGGCTCAGGAATTTTTTCTCCCCTAATATAGGAGTCGAGGACTTCATAAGTAAAGCCCATTTCATCTTCGTCAGTTTGTCCCACCCAAAGTCCTGCTGATGGTTTTTTATTTATTATAAATTCTGGAAGACCAAGTTCCTTTGCTATTTCAAAAATATCTGTCTTTAAAATATTTGCTATTGGCATAATGTCTGCAGCTGAGTCGCCATATTTTGTTGAGTAGCCAAGATACCACTCGCTGGCATTTGATGGTCCAAGGACTAGGTAGCCAAGGTCTTGGGCATAATAATAAAGTGTGGTCATCCTAAGTCTTGGCTTGATGTTTGACCTTGCCATCTTGTTTTCTGATGTAAAGGATGTCTTCATGAGCTCTTCAAAAGTGCTTGTTAGATCAATTGTCTTTGTCTCTAAGTTTATTGCTTCGGCAACTTTTAGGGCATCTTCTCTATCCTTATCTATACTGTCACAAGGCATAATTAATCCAAGAGAATTTTCTGGAAAAACTCTTTTTGCTATGGCAGCAACTACTGCTGAATCAATTCCACCTGATAGGCCAAAAATAAATCCCTTGGCGCCAACTTTTTTTGCATAATCTCCTACCCATTTTACTAAATCTTCTGTAACTTTTTTATAATCCATAATTTCTCCTAATTTTTAATAAATAATTTTTCCATCAATAGTTGGAAGTTCAATTTCTTCTAAGTCTTCACTTATAAAATTTGCAGAGGTCAAGTCTCTAATTTTATCTAAAATGCTTTTGTCATCTGAAATGTCAATTGTGACCTCAACTTTATCTGTGTAATTTTCTTTAATGATTTTAAAATTTTCATTGGCAAGTAAATTTATTATAGCCCCATGAAAGGTGTAATCGTAAATTATTTTTGTCCTTGTGAAATTTTTTCTAACGCATCTTTTTGCTTCATCAAGTGCCTTTACAACTGCGTCTGTGTATGCACGGACAAGTCCACCTGCTCCTAGTTTTGTGCCACCAAAGTAACGAGTGACCATGACAAGAACATTTCTCATGTTTTCTTTTTTTAGGACTTCAAGCATAGGCACTCCTGCTGTGCCAGAAGGCTCACCGTCATCAGAATATCTCTGGGTAAGTCCATCTTCGCCAATTATATAGGCATGGCAGTTGTGAGTTGCAGACCTTTCAATTTCTTTTATATCTTTTAAAATTTCAAGGGCCTTATCTTCACTTTTTACGAAAAAAGCTCTGCCAATAAAAATAGATTTTTTTATTTCAATTTCAGCTTTTCCCTTTTTTAAAATTGTCTTATACATTTACGACATAATCCTTTACTTTTTCGTATTCACTTTCTTCGAGCTTTAATTCCAAATAAATTCCATCATCTTCATATATTGGTTTTGCATCAAATTTTTCTACTAATTTATAAAGTAAATCTGTGTCGCCATAGGCAAATTTTAATTTCACATCAAAATATTTTTCCTCAAGGTTGTTTTCTATGATTTTTAAAAGCCCATCCATATTCTCGTCTTTTTTGGCAGAAATATAAATTTTTTTCTCAGGCAAAACTTTTAGGGGAAGATTTATGTCCTCTGTATTTACCTTGTCAACCTTGTTAAAAACTGTGATTATATTTTTATCTAAGACATCAATGTCCTTTAAGATAGACATAGTAGTCTTGTACTGAATTTCCAAATCCTCACTTGATGCATCAATGACATGAAGAATTAAATCAGAATACTTTATTTCTTCAAGAGTTGACTTAAAAGCCTCAACAATTTTTGTAGGAAGCTTGGAAACAAAACCAACAGTGTCAGAAATTATAAACTCACGACCAGAAAGGAGCCTTGCCTTTCTTGAAGATGGGTCAAGAGTTTCGAAGAGCATATTTTTAACAGAAACTTCTCCTGAATCTTCATCCTTTAACCTATTTAAGATTGTAGATTTTCCTGCGTTGGTGTAACCAACAAGTGAAACAATAGGAATATTGGAGTCAAGTCTTCTAGTCCTTGTGGTGTCTCTAGTTTTTTTTGCCTTTTCAAGTTTTTCTTTAATTTTATCGATTTCTCTTTTTAACCTTCTCCTGTCAGTTTCAATAATTTGCTCACCAGGTCCCCTTGTACCAATTCCACCACCAGTTCTTGACCATCCGTCGATGCCAAGAAGTCTGGGGAGTTGATATTCAAGCATGGCAAGTTCAACTTGAAGCTTTGCCTCATAAGTTGTGGCACGAAGTCCAAAAATATCTAAAATTAAATTTGTCCTGTCGATTACTTTTTTCTTAATTCTCTTTTCCAAATTTCTAACTTGTATGCCAGAAAGTTCATCATTAAAGACAACGGCATCAACTTCTAAGAGCTCAACCATTTCCTTTATCTCGTCAACCTTACCGGACCCAATTAAATATTTTGGATTAAACTTTAAAATATTTTGGGTAACTTCACCAACAACCTCTGCCCCATCTGCAAAGACAAGGTCACTAAGCTCCTTCATAGAAGTTTCAAGGCTATGAGGGTAGGCGCCAATATTTGTGCCAACAGTTATAACTCTCTCTAACTTTTTATTTGAATTTAAATTCTCTAAATAAACATTATCCATAACTACATTATACTACATAATGCTGTCATAAAAAAATAAGGGAATACTATTTAGCCCATTAACATAATAGTAATCATCTTCTTAAAATGTTATAATTGAAAAAAGGAGTAAATATGAAAAATTTTGCACATTTTAAAAATAATTTTAAAAATTTAGAAAAAATTCAAAAAATTAAAATTGGACTTTTAATCTTACTTTTAATTTTTGTTTTAATTCTTTCACTTTTTTCAGCACTTATTATTTCAATAATTTCAAAAACTCCTGCTACAGACTTAAATAATTTGAGCTCTTCCTTTAATCAGAGTTCCTATATTTATTCTAAAGAAGGAAACTTAATTGAAAAGATTGAATCTCTTGAGTATAGAACTTTAGTTGACATAGATGACATTCCCGACAATGTTAAAAATGCCTTTGTTGCTATTGAAGACCACAGATTTTATAAGCACAAGGGTCTTGACCCCATTGGCATTATGTCATCTATTGCTGCAAATATAAAATCAAGATCTCTCATGCGTGGTGGTTCAACTATTACTCAACAACTAGTGCGTTCAGTTTATCTAACTAACCAAAAAACTCTTGGCAGAAAAATTCAAGAGGCTTATTTATCTCTAAGAGTTGAAGATGTCTTAGACAAAAATGAAATTTTGGAAGCCTACTTAAATAGAATCAACTTGGGACAAGGTGCCTATGGCATTGAAGCTGCTGCTCAAACTTATTTTTCTAAGGATGCAGTGGACTTAAATATTGCTGAAGCTGCTCTTCTTGCTGGCATACCAAAATCTCCAACAAATTATTCTCCCTTTAAATCTGTTCCCGAAGAATATTTAAAGGAAGACTTTAAAGTTATTGGCACTCGCGAAATTGACGGCAAGGACCTTTACATGGTTTTAAATGACGATGCCTTTAAGAGACAAAGAATTGTCCTTATGAGAATGCACGAGCTTGGTTATATTGATGATAAAGAATATGAACGTGCCAAAAATTATGACATTGTAAGCGCCCTAAACCCACGAAATTTTAAAAATCACACCATGTCTACCTACTCCACTGACTACATAAAAAAAGAAGCATCAAAATATCTTGCTGCTTTTTATAATACATCTTTGGAAGAAGGCGAGCATAAACTTTTCACTGGTGGCTACAAGGTTTATTCAACAATTGATGAAAATATACAAAAGGACTTAGAAGATAAATACGAAAATTATAAAAACTTTTTGTTAAATAGATCATCTTCTGGCGGCAGCAGAATGTTAAATTTAAACTTTGATGCTGGCAAGAATATTATCTTTGGCAATGAAATTTTATACTTTCATCGCAACAATATTTTAGATGAGAATTTTAATTTAGTAATTCCAAAATCATCTTATAGCATATCATCTCATGGCGATTTAAAAATTAAGAGCCTTTACTTTAAGGACTTGGGGCAAAAAATTGACATTATAGATGCCTATGTCATTGATGAAAATAAAATTTTAAACACCTTTGAAATTGGCGGACTAAAAATAGAAGAAGGTGCTGGAGAACTTAAAAATAATTATTTAATTATTGATGGAGCCTACTTAAAGGATTATCCAGATTTTTATAAAGTTGAAAAGGACAATTTGATTATTTCAAATAAATATTTTGACTTTAACCCAACCCCTCTTATGCAACCTCAATCCGCAATGATTGTCGTAAATAATGATACTGGTTTTGTGGAAGGAATAATTGGTGGCCTTGATGTTAGGACAAAAAATGCAAAAATTTTAAATCGTGCAACAGATTCCTATAGACAACCTGGATCTGCCCTTACACCATTTTCTGTCTACCTTCCAGCACTTATGGAGGGAAAAACTCTTGGCGATGTCTATGACGATGTTCCAAGAACTTATGACGGAATGTTTTGGCCACACAATTACTACGATTCCTTTAAGGGACTAATGACTCTGCGCCTTGCCATGGAAAATTCTTCTAATGTAATTGCAGCAGATCTCCTAAATGAAATTGGTAAAGACAAGGCCCTTGATGTCTTAAAAAAATTTGAAATAATAAAAGAAGATGGCGATGATTATTTTATAAATCACAAGGAAAATAAAAAGAAAAACGACGAAAATTTAGAATCCCTTGCCCTTGGAAATATGCAAGTTGGTTTAAGTCTTTATGATTTATCAAAGATGCATCAGACAATTTCCAATGACGGAGTATATAAAGAAGAAACTGCTATTTTAAAAATTGAAGACCCAAGTGGAAATATAATTATCGACAACTCCAAGAAGGAGAAAAAACTTTTTGACCATAAAATTTCTCATCTTTTAAAAGATGCCTTTATTTCTAATTGCGACAGGGGTAATGCTAGTGGAACAAGTATAGGTAATTCAGAAACTGGAGCTTATTTGGGACAAAATAAGACAAATTCAGATTATTTTGTTAATGCCTTTAACAAGAGCCACACAATTTCTCTTTGGATTGGTGCTGATTCTCCAAAAATTTCTCTTTCATCTGACAAATCTTCTGCAGTTGAGTTATTTAACAGAATTACAAAAAATTTAAGCAAGGATGAAAAATTTGATGAAGATCCATCTTATATTGTTACGAGAAATATTTCATCAAAAAGCGGCAAACTTGCCACAAAAATGAGTAACTACGCTGGCGCATCTTACAGGGAAAAATTCATCTCTGGCACAGAACCAAGTGAACAAGATGATTTATTTAAAAAATATTTAATTTGCAAAGATTCAAATAAACTTGCAACGCAGTTTTGTCCAAGTGAGTCAGTTTTATATACCGTTCGCTTTGAAAGAAAGGATAAATATGACGCCAAGGACCACTACGGCATTTATCCTGATGACTATATGACTGTGCCAAAGGAACATTGCGACTTTCACACTAGAGAGTGGTATAATGAATTTGGAGAAGATGAAGAAGATAATTCTTTAAATAATAATGATAAAAAGACTAAAAAGTCTTCAAAACATGACAAATCAAAAAAATCATCTAATAAGATAAAAACAAGTAAAAAGAAAAAATAGGAGGAAATATGAAAAAATTAAAGAGCTTAATTAAATTTATTGCCTTTATAAAATTTATAAAGCCAAAAAGAAGAAGGAGAAGAATAAAATTAATGCCACTTTTAAATCCAAAGAGAGCAGGTAAAGTTGCTTATCACGCTGGCAAAATAAGAATGAGAAACGAAATAAAGAGATTATTATACTAAGTTCACAAGTAAATAAAATTTTTAACTAAAAAAGGATCTGCTAGGCAGGTCCTTTTTCTCTAAGAAATTTTTATTCTAAATAAAATATATTTTTCAATCCACTTTTTATTTTTTTCTTTCAATACCCTTACTACATTGTCGTTTAAGGCAGAAATTGTTACATCTAAGTCCTTACCCTTAATAAAGTCTCTTATTGTATAAACTGCTACTTCTGCTGCTTCATCAAGTGGATAGCCGTAAATTCCTGAAGATAGTAGTGGGAATACTAGGCTTTTTAAATTATTTTCCACTGCAAGTTCAAGAGCAGATCTATAAGCTGCTTCTAAAGTTTCTCTTTCCCTTTGGTTGCCATCAAAATAAATAGGCCCTACAGAATGAATAATGTATTTTGATTTTAAATTATAACCCTTTGTAATAACAGATTCGCCTGGATTTATCGGTGCAAGTTTATTACATTCTTCTTCTAATTCTTTGTCGCTAGCAGCTTTAAAAATTTGTCCGCAAACTCCGCCGCCTCTTTTTAATTCGGCATTTGCTGCATTCACTATTGCGTCTACTTCGTAATCTAAAATATTTTTCTTTTCAATTTGAAAGCTCATAATGCACCCCTTACATTTCTTATGTAAAATATATACCACTTTAAAGATTTTTTAAATAGTTAAATACAAATTTTTGACAAAAATTATATCTTTGTAAAAATTTATAAAAATTTCCATAAAAAAAGACTAACTGAAAAGTTAGTCCTAAAAATTATTTAGTATTTTTTATATACTTATTTATTGTCATTCTCTTTAAAACAAAGACTATAACTGCAAGAATTGCTATTCCAATTGGAAGTGTAAGTGCAGGCTTTCCTATTATTCCTGACACTAAAAAGGCAAGTGCTGATGCAGATCCTACACTAATTGCATAAGGAAGCTGACTTGATACGTGGGCTATGTGATCACAACCTGCTCCTGCTGATGACAAAATTGTTGTATCAGAAATTGGTGAGCAGTGATCTCCAAATACTGAGCCAGAAAAAATTGCTGCAAGAACAATTGTCAAATAGTGCATGTGATTTGTGTGCATTAATATTGGAACCATTATTGGAATTAAAATTCCAAAAGTTCCCCAAGCAGTTCCAGTTGAGAAGGACAAAAATGCTCCAACAACAAAAATTATTGCTGGTAAAAGCCACATAGGCATAGTTGAGTTTGAAATTAGTGATGCAATGTAAGATCCTGTATTTAAAAATTCATCACTTGTAATTCCACCAATTGTCCATGCAAGAGAAAGTATTACTATGGCAGAAACCATAGTCTTCATTCCTTCAACTATTCCCTTCATAAAATCTTCAAACTTCAAAAGTTTTCTTGGAATATACATTACAAAGGAAACTACTATTGCAAAAAAAGCTCCTATTACAAGAGACAAGTTTACATTTGCATTCCCAAAGGCTGCTGCTGCTCCTACTCCATCAGAGAAAAATCCTCCAGTCTTTAACATCATCGCTACAGTTACAAAAATTAATACTAAAATTGGCACTACTAAGTCATAAACTTTTCCATTTTTTGAGTACTCATAACCAACTTCTTCATTTTCAATAATTCTTGATGTGTCATTTAATTCGTATTTTTCCATGACTCCCATTTCTATATCAGATGTACAGAAATATAAAATTAAAAGTAAGGTAAGTATAGGATAAACATTCATAGGTATAGTGCTTAAAAATACGCTCATTGGGTTTTTTACACCAGTATCTCCTATTACTGCAACTACAGAAGCTGCCCAAGATGAAACTGGTGCAAGAATACATACAGGTGCTGCTGTTGAGTCAATTATATGTGCAAGTTTTGCCCTAGAAACTTTATTTTCATCAACGATTGGTTTCATAACTGCTCCAACTGTTAGACAGTTAAAATAATCATCTATAAAAATTAGCATGCCTAAAAAAGATGTGGCAAGCTTTGCCATTTTTTTGCTCTTAATTTTTTTACTTGCCCACTTTCCATAAGCAAAGGAGCCTCCTGCCATGTTCATTACCATAACAAGAGAGCCTAGCATTGTCAAAAACACTAGCATTAGAGCATTGTCTCCAAGTTTAGTTCCCATTAATTCAAAAACTGTTTCCAAAGCGGCAATAATATTTCCGCCAGTATAAATAAGTCCTCCAGATAAAATTCCAATTAAAAGTGAAGTTATTACTTCTTTGGTTATTAGTGCCAAGGCAATGGCAACAATAGGAGGAACTATCGATAAAATTCCAAATTCCATTTTTTCTCCTTTATTTTTATTTCTCCTTTTCCCTCAAGTTAAGTCTATAATTATCCATAACTTCTGAAAAAATTTCTGAGCTTGATTTTGGTGTATAAGTGATGGTATTTGCACCTGCTTCTATGGTTTCAAGTATATGCTCATCAGTATGACCACCTGTTGCAATAATTGGAAATTCATCTCCAACTATCTTTCTTGTATATTTTACTAGTTCTGCAGTATTTTTACCACCTGCAATATTTAAAACTCTTGCTCCAGCCTTAACTTTTCCCAATATATCATCATATTTACTAATTACAGTTGCAATAACTGCTATGTCAAGTGTCTTTGAAATTAGTTCAATATTTTCATTTGACATAGGCGCATTCACTACAACACCTGCTGCTCCAAGTAATTCTGCTTGCAAACCAATATTTACTGATCTTAGTCCTGATGTTGTCCCTCCCCCTATTCCAACAAATACAGGGACAGATGCAACTTCTATTATGGCTGATATAATTTTTAGTTGTGGTGTAAAGGGATAGACAGACATAATACCTTGTGCGTTGTTATTTACAACAACTGGAATATCATTTGTAAACATGAGCGATTTTATTCTTTTTCCAAGAAAATTTATTCCACTTGCTCTATAGGTAACTTCCGGCACAGATACTTGTCTTCTTCTAAGTTCAGTATCTATATTTGGGATAAATTTCTTTTTCTTTTCTATGTTATCAAAATTTTCCATTTGTCCTCCAAAATTTAATTATTTTATTTACATTTATATTTATTTAATACGATATCAATAATAAAGTCAATTCTATTTTTATACTTTTATAAAAATTATTAATCTGTGTTATACTTTATTCAGAAATATTTTAGAAAGAAGGGAAAAAGGTGCCAGCTGATTTAAAAAGATTTGGATTTGAATTTGAGACCTGCAAAGATAAGGTTTCTTATTCAATTTATCACGAAAATAAGCCCATAAAACTTACAGAAGAAATGACTAAAACTTTGGAATACCTATTATGGTATGTGCCAAATATAAATTCTCTGCAGTCACCTGAAAATGAGCTCACATCATCTCTTAGTTTTGAAAATTTTGTCTTTGGAATAATAAAAAATTACATGAATTTAGAAAATAAGGATGTAGCCTTTTTAGATTATATTGATAAAGACATAGTAGAATTTTATGAAGATAAAATTTGTCCTCACTCACAAAAAATAATCCTTACAAAGGGTGAAAGGGAATCAAAAACTGACTCTCTTTTTCGTCACATAAGAAATGCCTTGGCTCATGGACATTTTAACATAGTTAATGGCATGTTAATTGGCTTTGACTATAAAAGTGGACCAGAGGATAAGGATATTTGCACAGCAATTTTTAAAATTTTTCCACAAAATCTTTTGCGAGCTCTTTCAAGTTTATCAGAGGAAGTTACAGCAGAAAAACTTGCAAAAATTGCCCTTGAGAGAACTGGCTACACAGTTGAAAGATTTAATAATACAAGAAAAGAAGCTTCCTTTGACTTTTATGTAAAAAAAGGCAAAAAGAGATACGCTCTTGATATTAAAAAATATAAAGACATAGAAGTTTTACCAGAGTCTGAAGTAAAATCTTTAGTAGATAAGTTCTCCGGTTTATATGAAGGTATAACTCCAGTTTTATTTATAAATACTTCTTTCTTAAAAAAGGAAACTAAAGAAAAATTAAAAAGAGAAAATGTTATAATTCTAGACATAAAAAACATTTTAAAAATGCTAGATAATAGAGATATTTTATCTGAAATTGACCATTAAAAAAGGATGCAATAAAATACATCCTTAATTTTTTACTAAATAAATTGTAAGAGCTATACCAATAAGGTTTGCAAGGTAAAATTTTTTTTCGCGAGTCTTGTGGTGGAAAATTTCCATTCCAAGAATACCGCCCACTCCTGCCAAAACCGAAAGCGTCAAAAGAGTTTTTTCACTAATTCTCCACAAATTATGCTTGGCCTTATACTTGTCAATTCCGTACAATATAAAATTTATTAAATTTAAAACTATTATTAAATAATTATTTTCCACTTAATCATCTGCTTTTATAATTTTTTTATAAAGAATATATTAAACTAAAAAATAAATTATTTCTAGTTGCTTTTATTATAATTAATCCTTTTTAAAATTAAATTTTTAAGGATTTTATATTATAGATTCTTTTTTTATTAAGTCAAATTTATTTTTGTAATCAATTGCTAATTTTTGAGCTTCTTCAATTGTTACTTCTTGGAAAAGAACTTTGTCCAAAAATGTCATTTGGGCAAGTTTATAAAGATCTGCTGTAATTACATTTCCAATTTTTGTATAACCACCAGTTGTTTGTCTATCGGCAACAAGAATAATTGGTTGACCATTTGCAGGTACTTGAATTGATCCAAAAGTAGTTCCATCAGAAATAATATCAGCTGTTTCTTTGTGTTCAATTGCAGTTCCCTTTAATCTAATTCCCATTCTGTCAAAATCTTTAGTAACTTGATATCCACCCGATCTAAATAAATCGTGAATTCCTTTTTCAGTGAAATAATCATCTTGAGGTCCAAGTACAATTCTTAAAATATTGCAATGTGAAAAGATTGGAAGATATTTTTCAGGAATTTTTCTCATTGTTTTTTCTTTTGATTTTTTAATGTTAATTTCATCCTTAGCTTTTAAAGCTCTGCCTTCAATTCCTCCCATTTTTGTCTTAATATGAGTTGACTTAGAGCCATTAACAACAGGCACATCAATAGAACCTCCAAATGCTAAATAAGATCTTATACCTTCATTAACTTTTCCAAATTGAAGAGTATCTCCTTTTTTTACCTTTATTGTTTCATACATTGGAGCAAGCTCTCCATTTATTTTTGGATTCATATTTGAACCTGTAATAGCAATAATAAGATTTTCATTAAACTTTAAAGTTGGACCAAAGAAAGTCATTTCAAATACAGCTTCGTCAAGTTTATTTCCTACTAAAATATTTGCAAGTCTATAATTGTAATCATCCATGACACCTGATGTTGGAATACCTAACTCTTGGTATCCATATCTACCAGAATCTTGAATTGTCGTAAGAATTCCACCATTTATTACATCAATACTACTCATGAAGATCACTCCTCTTTACCTTTTTAATTGAAATTTTGTAAGAATTATTTTTTACTTCTTTTTCTATTTTTTTGTACTTATTTTCATCTATTGGAATATATCTAATATAGTCACCTGCTTGGATAAATACTGGTGGCTCTTTTGTATCATCATAGAGTTTAAGTGGAGTTCTACCTATTAATTGCCATCCTCCAGGAGATTCTAATGGATACATGCCTGTTTGATTTGCAGCAATACCTACAGAACCTGCTTCAATTTTTAGTCTTGGACTTTTTAGTCTTGGAGTTGCAATTCTCTCATCAAGTCCACCAAGATAAGTAAAGCCTGGCATAAATCCCATCATATAAACTAGGTAGTCTGTTCCAGAGTGAATTTTTATAACTTCATCTACGCTAAGATTTGCATTTTCTGCAACAAATTCAATATCTGGTCCATATTCTTTACCATATAAGGTTGGAATTTCTACAAGTCTAACTTCATCAGATTCTTTAATATTATTTGCATTACTAAGTTTTTTTAGATTTTCAACAATTTCTTCGTAAGAAATTTTTATAGGATCATAATTAATTAAAATTGACCTATAAGTTGGCAAAATATCCAAAACCCCATCTATTTTTTCTTTTTTTAAATTTTCAACAACTGCGGCAATACTTGCATTAATTTCTTTTTCAATTGTATCGCCAAATTCCATTACAATTGCAGAGTCGCCTGCACTTAGATATTTTATTTCTTTATACATTTTTAACTCCTAACTTATCCCATTAAATTACCAAAACTATTTATTACTGTTTGAAGGCTCATGTATGCAGTAAATATAACTACTAACCAACCTAAAACATATAGAAGATTTGAATGTCGGTAATTTCCAACAATTTTTTTATTTTTAGAGGCTAGCAAAATAACTGCAAGAGTTATTGGTAAAATAAAACCATTTAAAGTTCCAACGACTACTAATAATTTTTGTGGCTTGCCAATTAATATAAAGGCAATAGTTGAAATAACAATAAATATTATAGTCACAATACTTTCGTGATCTTCAACTGTTTTAAATAAAGTTTTTAGAAAAGAAACTGAAGTGTATGCAGCTCCAACAATTGGTGTAAGAGCTGAAATAAAAAATACTATTCCAAAAATTTTATAGCCAAGATTTCCTGCTGCTATTTTAAAAGCACTTGCAGGAATATTATCTGGATCAATACTTGACATAGAAAGTGTCATTGCCCCTAAAATAGCAAGGAATAATACAATTCTAAGAATTAAAGCTACTACTATACCAAGACTTGCAGATTTATTTACTTCGCCTAAATTTTCTTCTCCAGTAATGCCAGCATCAATAAGCCTATGACCACCAGAAAAAATAATATATCCTCCCACTGTTCCTCCTATTAAAGTTATAATAGCTGGAAACAAATTTGTTATAGAATCACTTGGCATGAAGGCTGACTTAGCTGCTTCAGCAATAGGCGGATTTGTTTTAACTGCTACATAAGTAATTAAAATAATCATACCTATTCCAAAATATTTAGTAACTTGATCTAATAAACTTTTTGCTGATGGTGATGCAAAAATTATAATGCCAATTATTCCTCCAATTGCTGCACCAATTCTCGCATCAATTCCAAAAATTACATTTAAACCAAGTCCTGCTCCTCCAACATTTCCAATGTTAAAAGCAAGTCCTCCAAGGGCAACTAGAATTGCAATAAAATATCCCAATCCCGGCAATACTTTATTTGCTATATCTTGTCCTCTCATCTTTGAAACTGCAATAACTCTCCAAACATTTAGCTGTGCAATGTAAGAAATAATTACAGAAGAAATAATTACAAAGGCAAAAGATAAACCAAATTCATAAGTGTAAGTTCCTGTTTGTGCAATAAAACCTGGACCTGCTGATGAAGCTGCCATTAAAAATGCAGCTCCAATTAGAACTGATAAATCACTTTTTTTATTCTTCATCCTTCCTCCTTACTTTAAAAAACTTGTCAAAGGTTTAATTTCAATACCTTCAGCTTTTAATCCTTCTCTTATATTTTTTACAAATTCAAGAGCTTCTGGATTATCTCCGTGAACACAAATTGAATCTGCAACTATGTCAATTTCTTTTCCATCTGCAGTCGTAACTTTATTTTCTTTAATCATCTTCACAACTCTAGGAATAGCTTCTTTAGGATCTTTAACAAAAGCACCTGGAAGAGATCTGTTTACAAGAGTACCATCTTCATTATATCCCCTATCAGCAAAAACTTCTTGAGCTACTCTAAGTCCTCTTCTTTTTCCTTCTTTTGCAATATATGAACCACTAAGTACCATTAAAATTAAATTTTTATCGTATTCTTCAACGGCATCTAAAACAGCATTGGCAAGTTTTTCATCATTACAAGCAGTATTATAAAATGCTCCGTGAAGTTTTATATGTTGTAATTTTTTTCCATGTGCCTTTGCAAAAGCAGCAAGTGCTCCAACTTGATAAAGCATATATGCTCTAGCTTCTTCAGGCTTTATGTCCATCTTTCTTCTTCCAAATCCCATTAAATCTGGATAGCCTGGGTGTGCACCAATTTCTACACCATTTTCTGCTGCAGCTTTACAAGTATTATCCATAATTAGTGGATCACCAGCATGATAAGCACAAGCACAATTAATACTTGTTACATACTTTATTATTTCTGAATCCATGCCCATTTTATAAGCTCCAAAAGATTCTCCAATATCACTATTTAAGTCTACACAATATTTCATTTTTTCCCCCTTAATTTTATACAAATAAGATACTTATGTATTAATTATAATACAGTTTTTCTGTGTTTTCAAACGCATCTAAATAAATTATTGTGTTTAATCTAAGACTTTTTTTCATAAAAAAATGAGGCTAAAAGCCTCATAAATCCCAGTTATAACTGCATTAAATTAATTTATCTAATTTTTCAATAATGTATTTTTTGTATTCAATAAATTTTTTATCTTCAAAAAAATTATCTTTAAAATCTTCATTAATTTCAATTTCATCAATTATGCTTCCAGGATTTTTTCCCATGATATATATTCTATCTGAAATCTTTACTGCCTCTTCAATGTCGTGAGTTATAAAAATCGTAGAAATTTTCATCTCGCTAATAATATTTTTATACCACTTGTGAATTGAAGCCTTAGTTATGGCATCAAGGGCGGAAAAGGGCTCGTCAAGTAGTGCAACTTCATTGGAAAAGACATAGGTCCTAAGAAGTGCTGCTCTTTGTGCCATGCCACCAGAAAGTTGTGATGGATATTTTTCTTGTGTACCTTCCAATCCAAAATCTTTAAATAATCCACGAACTTTTTCTCTTGCTTCTTTTTTCTTATGACCTCTAAGAACTAGAGGAAGAGAAACATTGTCTATTATGCTCATGTAAGGAAGGAGTAAGTCCTTTTGTAGCATATAGGAAATTTTTCCTGCCCTTCCTGTTACATCTTCTCCCTTTAAAAAAACTTTTCCCTTATCTGGTTTTAAAAGACCAGCTATTATGTTAAATAGCGTGGTCTTTCCACTGCCAGATACTCCAACAAGAGAAACTAATTCGCCTCTCATTAATTTAATGTTTATGTCCTTTAAAACAAGCTTGTCATCAAAGGACTTATCAACATTTTCTACTCGTAAAATTTCTAATTTTTCACTCATTTTAATTTTTCAGGATTAATAAAATCATTAGTAAAACCAAAATCTTTTGGAATTTCCTTGTCGATTAGTTTATTTTCCCATAACCAAGCGTAGAAATTGTTCCATCTATCAGGATCAATTTCACCGAAGTATTTTGCATCGCCTTTATATTTATCAGCTAAATATTCCATTCCCTTTTCAACAAAATCTTTGTCAAGTTCTGGATTTATTTTAACTAAAATGTCAGCTGCTTCCTTTGGATTTTCTGCTGCATATTCATATCCCTTAGAAAAGGCACGCATAAATCTCTTTGCAACATCTTCTTTATTCTTTAAGAAGTCATTATTTGCAATTAAAATTGGTGTGTAATAATCAAATACAGGGCTTATATCTCTAAAAGCAAAATAATTTATTGGTACATTTTCTTTTCCTGCAAGTACTCCGTCAACTTGATAGAAAATCCAAACTGTGTCAATTTTTCCACTAATAGCTTGAACTGCATTTACTACATTTTCTGGAATTAGTTGAACTTTTGAAAAATCTCCACCGTCATCTGTTACTACTTGTTTTAATATTGCTTGTTCAATTGGAAGTCCCCAAGTTGCATAATTGTGATTTTCCATATCCTTTGGTCTTTCAATATTTTTATCCTTAAGTGAAATAATACCAGAAGTATTGTGATTTATTATTGCAGCAAGAGCTGTAACAGGTAGTGGTTTATCACTTGCAAAGGCAGGAGCAATTGTATCTTGGTAAGATACTCCAAAGTCAGCTTTTCCTGATGCAACAAGTGCTTCAGCTCCATTTGCTGGTGGTTGGTTTACTTCAACTTCAATGCCTTCATCTGCAAAAAATCCCTTGTCCATTGCCACATATAGTCCTGCATGATTTACATTTGGATCCCAATCAAGTAAAAAGCTAACTTTTTCAGTTGGGACATCTTTTTTTTCTTCAGCTTTTTTGTTTTCACTTTTTCCACAAGCTGTAAGCATAAGGCCTGCTAATAATAAAACTGATAATTTTTTTAAATTTTTCATTTTTCCTCCGTCCACGGCATCATCTTTTTTTGTATAAAGCTAACTAGCTTCATCAAAATAAGAGAAATTGCCGAAATTAAAAATATAACTGCAAACATCTTATCAAAGGAGTAGTTTTTTTGAACTCTAATCATATATACTCCTAAACCTTTATAACCACCTAGCCACTCTGCAATAACAGCTCCAACTACAGAATAGGAAACAGCAATTTTAAAGGCTGCAAAAAAATTTGTTAAGCTCTCTGGAAATTTAATGTACCTGTAAATTTCTGCCTTGTCTGCTCCCATAGCCTTTAATAATTTTATTTTATCCTGATCCACCTCTTTAAAAGCTTCTAAGAGAGAAACTGCTATTGGAAAAAAAGTTCCAATAACTATTAGTGCAATCTTTGGCATAACTCCATAGCCCATCCAAAGAACAAGTAGTGGTGCAATGGCAACTGTTGGAACAGTTTGTGTTATTACAAGTATTGGATAAAAAGCTGAATAAACTGTGTCAGATAAATCCATGAGAAGGGCTATAAAAAATCCAAGAGTAACACCAATAAATAGACCTATAAAAGCTTCTGTAAGTGTTGCCCCAAGATGGGATGATATTGTAGAAAAATCTGTCACAAAAGCTTTAACAACATCAAAGGGCTTTGGAAGTAAAAACCTTCCAACTATTCCCCTTGTAGTTACAAAATGCCAGATAGCTAAAATAATTATAATCAAAGAAGCTGCTGAGATATTATCCTTGATACTTGCCGGTTTTTTCATCAATTGTCAAAATCCCCTTTTCAGAATAAAATGTTTTTGAATAACAAGCAACTTGTTCTGAAATTTCTCCCGCTATCTTTACGCAGTTTTTTAGAATTTCAAAAGCTTTGTCAAAGTCATCTAATTCTATAACTGTTTCAAAGGGCGTTACAACATAATTTACCTTTTCACTTTTTATATATTCAATTACCTTATCTACAACTTCAATAATAGATTCTGTTGTGCCATCTTTTGTTGTAGGAAGGATTTGTATCGCTACTGAAATTTTCATAATTACCTCCTCAAATAAATTTGCAAATAAATTTTTGCATAAAAAAAGTCCCCTAACTGGAGACATACTTTTCCCGCGACAGCATTACCTGTCCTGGTCCAAAGGGTTTAAGGATATCCTAATCTCAGCAAAAGCTCCCCTGATACTTTTATTATAGTCATAAGATTTTTTTATTACAAGTATAAGTTAAAAGAAAAAATAGACTCTCGCCTACTTTTTATACTTATCTTTATTCAATAACCTTTAAAATTTCATCAATTGGTTTTTTGTCCTTTACTTCTGGCTCTTCTTCAATTTTTCCAAAGGGCATCTCTGCAATAAACTCCCATGAATTAGGAATATCATAAAGATCCTTTACCCAAGAATCAATAACAGGATTGTAATGTTGGTTACTTGCGCCAATTTCTTCATCACGAAGTGCTTGCCAAATATTTAGCTGAATCATGGCAGCTGAGTGATGACCCCAAGTTTCAAAATATTCTTTATAGGAAGGAATGTTTTTTTCCTCTGCCTTAATTTCGTCTTTATCAATAAAAATTAGGGCAGTACCCTTGGCATGATAAAAGCCATGAAATTTTTCTTCATTAATTTTATTGTCAAAAGTTTCATTTACTCTCTTCCAAAAATCCTTTGACTTATCATCAAATAGTAAAAGGACTCTAGTTGTTTGTGAATTCATATGAGAAGGAGTAGTATTTAGGACATCTTCAATTAAATATTTTATCTCCTCATTAGATAGCTTAACATCTTCAGACAAATTGTAATAAGATCTTCTCTTTTTAATTATTTCTATATATTCTTGCATAATACACCTCGCTAATTAAGTTCTTATTAAAGTATTACCCGAAAACCAATAAATTACTCTAATCTTCCACCCTTAGTGTAAAGATTGTAGTAGTAAGCTTTCTTTTTCATTAATTCCTCATGACTTCCTCTTTCTACAATGCCATCTCTAGTCATAACAATAATTAAATCTGCATTTTGAACTGTTGTAAGTCTATGAGCAATAGTTATAGTCGTCCTTCCCTTTGAAAGTTTTTCTATAGAATCTTGGACTACAATTTCACTTTTGTTATCAAGAGCAGATGTTGCTTCGTCTAAAATTAAAATTGGTGGGTTTTTTAAAAATACTCTGGCAATAGAAATTCTTTGTTTTTGTCCTCCAGATAATTTTACACCACGCTCACCAACGTAGGTATCAAAGCCATTGGGAAGACTCTTTATAAATTCATAGGCACCAGCAAGCTTTGCAGCTTCAATAATTTCTTTATCTGTGGCATCACTTTTTCCATAGCCAATATTGTCCTTTACTGTGCCAGAAAATAAATAGACATCTTGTTGGACTATGCCAATATTTTCTCTCAAAGATTTTATTTTAATATCACGCACATCAATTCCATCTACTGTGACAGATCCACTATCAACATCATAAAATCTTGGAATTAGGTTACAAATAGTTGTCTTTCCTGCACCACTAGGTCCGACAATTGCAAGCTTTTCTCCTGGAGTAATATCAACAGAAAAATTATTTAAAACCTTGCCTTCGCCCTTTCCATAAGAAAAGTCAACATTATTAAAAGAAATTTCCCCCTTAACATTTTTTATTTCACAGGCATCCTTTTTGTCCTTTATATCAGCTTCAATAGACATAATTTCTGCAAATCTCTCTATGCCAGTCATTCCCTTTTGGAACTGCTCAGTAAATTCAATAATTCGTCTAACTGTAGCAAGAAGAGATTGAATAAACATTACATAGACAATTAAATCTTCTGGACCAATTTCTCTTTTCATGAGAAAATATCCGCCACTTGCAATTAAAATTAAATACATTAGTCCATCAAAGACTCTATTAATTGTATTAAAGCCAGCCATGGACTTGTAATATCTCTTTTTAATTCCTAAAAATTTATTATTTTCGTAAGTGAATTTTTCTTTTTCGACATCTTCATTAGCAAAAGATTTTACAACTTTTATGCCAAGAAGAGAATCTTCAATAGAAGAATTAAGATGACCTATGTGAACTCTTTGATCCTTTTGTGCCCTTCTCATCTTATTTCTAAAATGACCTGAAAAATATATCATAAGTGGAATCATAATATAAATAAGAAGAGTCATTTTTACATTTATGCTAAGAAGTATTATTAAGGAAATAATAATTTTTATAACACCAATAAAATATTCTTCAGGACAGTGGTGGGCAAACTCCGTTATGTCAAAAAGGTCGTTAGTTATTCTTGACATTATAACGCCAACTTTTGTCTCATTATAAAAAGTATCAGAAAGACTTTGAAGATGAGAATAAAGGTCCTTTCTCATATCAGTCTCAATTTTCGCCCCCATTATGTGACCAATACTCGTCATAAAATACTGAGCAATTACTTCAATTACTTTTATAAAAATATATAAAAGTGAAAGTTTTAACACAAATTCAAAGCTAATTGAAGCCAAATCATTCATGCCCCTAGAAGTTAGAGCACGTAAAATTAGCGGCAAAATCATTTCACTTGCTGTAGTCAGTCCTGCACAAAATAAATCTAAAAAGAGTGTCAGTCTATACTTATAAAAATATGGCAAAACTCTTTTAATCAAATTTTTATTTTTCATTTTTCCTCCCTCTTTAATTTATAATACAATAATTTATATTAATAATAACACAAAAATAAAATTCTTTAAAAGTACAGATAATAAGCTTACTTGACATAAATTTTTAAACAAATTATAATTTGATAAGACTTATAAAGGAGATTTTAAATTGGAAAATAAAAATAGCGAAAGTAGCGCAGGTTCAAGAATTGCAAAATCCACTCTTGCCATTACTGTTTTTTTATTAGTAGGAAAAGTTTTTGGTTTTTTTAGAGAATCACTTACTGCCTACGTCTTTGGTGCAGGAAAAGAAATGGATGCCTTTTCTCTTGCACAGGCTGCAACAGCAATGATAGCAAGTTTTGTAACACAAGCAATAGCAACAACTTATATACCTTCTGCACAAAAAGCCGAATTAGACCATGGACCAAGCAGAAAAAATTATTTCACAAATAATTTATTAATGGTGGCATCTTTAGTGTCCTTTGTTCTTATTATTCTTGGAATTGTTTTTCCAAATGAAATAGCACTTTTATCAGCATCACAAGCTGATCCAGAAACTTACGCCATTGTAGTAAAATTAATACAAGTTGGAATGCCAGTAGTTTTATTTTCTTCTTGGGTTGGAGTAATGGAAGGATATTTACAACATGGTGGTAAATTTGCAGCAACTGGTGCCATAGCTATTCCATTAAACTTAACATATATAGTTTATTTAGCCCTATTTTCTCGTCATGTAGGCATAATGGGTCTTACTATTGCATCAGTCCTAGGAATACTTGCACAATTTTTATTCTTACTTCCTAATGCAATGAAAATTGGTTACAGACCAAAAATTATTGCAGACTTTAAAGATCAATATGTAAAAGAAGCACTTATACTCGCACTACCAGTTTTTGTATCGGTTTCTGTAAATGACATAAACACAATCGTAAATAGAAACTTGGCTTCAGGCATGGGTAGAGGGGCCGCATCAATTTTATATTATTCAAATAAAATGAATACAATGATAATTGGAATTTTCATAACAGCAATAACAGCAATTGTCTTTCCAATCCTTACAAAAACTTTGGGTTCAGGAGATATGAAACTTGGCAAAAAAGTTATGAACGCATCAATTAAAACTGTACTCTTTATAACAGTGCCAGCAACAGTAGGACTAATAATATTAGCGAGACCAATAATAGAAATTGCCTTTGTCCGTGGCTCCTTTACCATGGCAGACGGAATAGCAGCAACATCAACCCTAAGATGTTACTCCCTATCTTTAATTTCAATTTCAGTAATAAATGTCCTAAATAGAATTTATTATTCTATTGAAGACACAAAAACACCTTTTTACGTGGGAGTTACAAATGTTGTAATAAATGTTGGACTAAACCTTTTAGTAGCAAGACATTACGGAACAAATGGACTTGCAGCGTCAGTTTCCATTGCAACGACTATTGCACTTTTTATTTCCTTCGTACTACTAAAAAAGCGAATTGGAAATCTTGGAACAAAATCTTATATAAAAGCACTGATAAAAACTCTCATGGCATCATTAGCAATGGGTGTAGTTTCACTTTCCTACTTCCCTTATGAAAAACTAATAATGTCCTTTACAAGTGGAGGAATACAAACACTACTAAGACTAATCCTACTTATGCTAATAGTTACAATTTCAGCTTGCGTATATGTAATTTGTCTATATTATTTAGGCGTACGTGAAGTTCGCGATGTAGTAGGAATATTAAAAAATAAAATAGAAAGAAAAAAAATTAGCAAAAAATAATTTATAAATATTAAGACTCCTTGCGAGTCTTTTTTTTATAAAGTTTTTATTTTTTTATCTAATTAAAGTGTTTTATTTTATATAGAAGTGGTATAATATTATTTAATTGGAGGTGTTATTATGGGCTTAATTATTGTTATTGCCATTATTGTAATCGTTTGCTATATTATGTGGAGAAAAAATCAAAATAAGAATACTCCTGGAGAAAAAAAATCTATTGAAGCTAGAGAAAAAACTTCTGCTGAAAAAGTACATAGGGAAGAATTGCTTAAAGATTCTGAAAATTCTTTAAAAACTTCTGAGGTCAAAGAAGATAATATAAGTAAAAATGATTCTACTAAATCTCTTGAAAAACAAGATGAACAAAAATACGATGGTTCCAGAAAGAAAGATCGTGCTAAAAAGAGAAGAGAAAAAAGAAAGTTAGATTTAGAAGAAGTAAAGGAAGCTCCTGCTAATAAAATTGAAAATAAAAAACTTGATACTAAGGCTGAAAAAGTTGAGCCAAAAATAGAAGAGGCTAAGGAAAAAGTTAATGAACCTCTTAAAAAACCTGAGCCTAAAGTGGATAAAGTTGATTCAAAGCTTGAAGCAAAAGAAAATTTTGTAAAACCAGCTGAAAAAACTGAGTCAAAGCCTAAAAAAGTTTATAAGCCAATTGAAAAACTTGATCTTGATATTGATGATTCTAAAGAAAATATAAATGAAGAAAAAAAGATTTCAAAAAATCCTCAAGCTAAAGAAGATTTTGTGAAATCAGCTGAAAAAACTGAATCTAAGCCTAGAAAGGTTTATAAGCCAATTGAAAAACTTGACCTCGATATCGATGAATCCAATGAAAATGTAGATACAGAAGAAAAAAATATTGAACCAAAGCCTGAAGCTAAAGAAGATTTTGTGAAATCAGCTGAAAAAACTGAAGGTCAAAAAATTATATCTACTAATGAAAAATACAAGGATCTTATAAATGGACTTAATGAAAATCCTTGGGATGTTAACAGCGAAAAAATAAGTGTCAAGCTAGAAGACCTTAAAGGTAAAAAAGCTTCAGCTGAAAATTATTCACTAGATGAAATTAAAAAATCACTTACTCGAGAAAACTTGTCTGAGTTTTTAAATTCTGTAAAGACTAATCCAACTATTTTAAAGAGAAAAGACAAGGTAACTTATGAATTTACGACAAAAAAAGAAGATGAAATCAAAAAAATTGCAGAGAGATATTCTCTAAGCCCTTCTAATTTTGAAAAGGCAAGCTCTTTAATAACAGTTGACAAAGAAAGTTCAAAGCTTCTCGAACTTACAGATATTTTGTTAGATAAAGAAAAGAGATTTTACTTTGAAACAAAATTTTAGTAAAATATAAAAGTCATAGCAATATGGCTTTTATTTTTTTGCAAATTAAAATTTTTAAAAATTCAACTATAAAAGATTTTATAATTAAGGCACAAAATTTGTAATGTTTTAAAAATTTAACAAAAACTTTGAAATATTTTTACTTTTATAGTCTAGAATAACAATGAGGAGATTTTATGAATAACAAAGAAAAACTTCAAGAAATCATCGTCTTCTTAAATGAGAATACGAGATTTAAAGAAACAAAAAACTTCATACAACATGGCAACACTTCAGTCTACACTCATGTTATTTCTGTTGCAAAAAAATCTATTGAAATAGCAGAAAAATATAATTTAGATGTAGATATGGACTCCATGATTAGAGGTGCTCTTCTTCACGATTATTTCCTATACGATTGGCACGATGACAAAAGGGAAAGGTTAATTCACGGTTTTACTCATCCTATGAAGGCCTATAAAAATGCGAAAAGTGAATTAAATCTTAATAGAGTTGAGAGAGACATAATTGTAAAGCACATGTTTCCTTTAACTATTCTTCCACCAATGTATTTGGAATCTTGGATTGTAACTTTCTCTGACAAATATGTTTCTGCTGTGGAAACTATTAAGAGAAGATCTATGAAAGTGGGTTTTGAAAATTTATGAGAATTTCAGAATTATATCTAATATTTTTTATCTACTCTTTTATTGGATGGTTTTGGGAGAGCTTCCCCTGCTCCACAATAGAACTAGATAAATTGTATAACAGAGGATTTTTAATTGGACCAGCCTGCCCCATCTATGGCATTGGCGCAACAATTTCTTACTTAATGCTTAGAGATTTTCAGTCAAGTCTATACATTTTTATTTACTCTGCCCTTTTATCCTGCACAATAGAATATATTATTGGATATTTTTTGGAGAGATTTTTTCACCAAAAATGGTGGGACTACAGCGACTATCCCTTCCAAATTAAAAGCAGAGTTTGTCTTTATGGTCTTTTGATTTTTGGAATAGCAAATATTATTATCGTAAAACATTTTACTCCAGTTATGTTACTATTTTTATCAGCAGCTGAAGATAGAATTATTGACTCTCTAGCCTTAATATTTACTGCATTTTTTGCAATGGATATTATTTTAACTTTAAATCACCTGCTTGATTTTTCTAAGGGCTTAGATAAAATTTACTGCAATTTAAAAGTTAGAAGCGAAAATTATTTTGCTTATCTAAATGAGTCAGAAAGGCTAACAAATTTAAAATTAATGTCTGAATCTAAAAAATTTAAGGTAAAATTTGAAAACTTTAATTCATCTTTAAAAGATAGAGAAGAAAATTTAAAAAGAATTAAGGACACAAAAATAAAAGACCTCTTTAGTGATAATTTTTGATAAATCACTTAGGTCTTTTTTTTTTGCTTTTTTTTGTAAAATTATTTATCTTCTCACAGTTCCATCAATTGGATCAATTGTAATGATGTCTCCAGTTTTTATTTTTTCTCTTATATTTTTTACGCCAACTATGGCAGTTTTATTTAAAGAAATTGCTGCTACAGCTCCATTTGATGTGAAACCTGCTTCTTCTGTTACAAATCCTGAAGACTTTTCCATGTAAGGAATCATTCTTCCATCTGTTCCATTGCAAATAATTATATCCTTACTTTTAAAATTTTCTTCCAAATCTTCAATGGTATTTGCTACGATTGCCCTTGCCTTCTTTTTCTTTTTGCCAATTGCTGTACCTCTTCCCAAAATTTCTGAAACATTTTCAATTTTCAGAAGATTTGTGGAACCGGCAATTCCTGCAGGCACTCCTGCTGTAAGTACAACTAAGTCTCCAGATTTTATGAGTCCCTTTGTAACTGCAATTTCCATTGACGCATCAATTAAATTATCTGTGTCCTTAAAGTTTAAAACTTTTACTGGCGTTATGCCCCAGACAAGACTAAGTTGATTTTTAACTTTCTCAAAGGGTGTTGATGCAATAATTGGTGTCTCTGGTCTAAATTTTGCAATTGCTCTTGAAGTGTTACCTGAAGTTGTTGCCGTAATTATTGCTTCTGCTCCAAGATCTCTTGCAATTACGCAGGCACTTTTTCCTATAGAGTTTGTCATGGACTTTTCCACATCTCTAATTCTATTTTCCAAAATTTTATCGTGGTCAATAGTATTTTCTGTGTACTCCAAAATTTTTCTCATTGTAATAACTGATTCTAGAGGATATTTTCCATTGGCAGTTTCTCCTGAAAGCATAACTGCACTTGTTCCATCAAGAACTGCATTTGCAACATCATTGGTCTCTGCACGAGTTGGTCTTGGGTTTCTTATCATAGAGTCAAGCATTTGCGTTGCAGTAATTACAGATTTTCCAACTATATTACATTTTTTTATAATTTCTTTTTGCACAATTGGAACAGCTTCTGTTTCGATTTCAACTCCAAGATCTCCCCTGGCAACCATAATTCCATCAGAAACTTCAATAATCTCGTCAATTAATTCCACTGCTCTCTTAGATTCAATTTTTGAGATTATTTTTGTGGTATAGTCCCTTTCCTCTTCAAGAACTTTTCTTATGGCAAGAACATCTTCTCTGGACCTTACAAAGGATGCCGCTATAAAGTCTATGTCTTCCTTTATGCCAAATTTAATATCTTCGATGTCTCTTTCTGTAAGGGCTGGAAGATTTAAATTTGCACCAGGAACATTAACTCCCTTGTGAGATGAAATAGCACCAGAATTTTCCACTTCTGTTATAATTTCCTCTCCGCGAATTTCTTTTACAAGTAACTCCACAAGTCCGTCGTCAATTAAAATTTTATCTCCTTCTTTTACATCTTTATAAAGTTCTTTATAAGAGATGCTAGAAATTTTTTCATTGCCCACTAAATCTTTATTAGTTAAAATAAATTCTTCTCCACTATTTAAAATAACTTCGCCAGCAATTTCTCCCAGTCTAATTTCTGGTCCCTTGGTGTCAAGCATTATGCCAATGGGAAGGTCTAGCTCTCGCCTTATTTTTTTTATTCTGTCAATTTTTATCTTGTGTTCTTCATGACTTCCGTGAGAAAAATTTAGTCTTGCTAGGTTTACTCCTTCTAAGAATAATTCTTTTAAAATTTCTTCACTTTCGCTTGAAGGTCCAATTGTGGCAACAATTTTTGTCTTTTTCATAAATCACCTCATATTGAAACAGTTTTTAATATTTCTAAAAGATCTTTTCTAAAAACTTTTTTAGCATTAAAAATTTCATCAAAACTCATCTTTATTAGCTTACCATTTTTATAACCAAGGGCAAGTGAATTTTCTTTTTTTGCTTCCTTTACAGCCAAGTATCCCAGTTCTGATGCCAAAATTCTATCAGAAATACTTGGACTTCCTCCTCTTTGTATATATCCAAGGACAGTTACTCTTGTGTCAATCCCTGTAAGTTTTTCAAATTCTTTTGCGAAATCAAAGGCAGATCCACAACCTTCTGACATAATAATTATGTGGTGTTTTTTGCCCCTATTCTTGCCCATAATAGCTTTTTCTGCAATTTCATTTATATCTAGGGGAATTTCAGGAACAATTATTGATTCTGCACCAGAAGAAACTCCAGAATAAAGAGCAATGTCGCCACAGTTTCTACCCATTACTTCAACTACATTAGCTCGACCAAGAGCCTCTGTTGTATCTCTAATATGACTTACTGCTTCTGTAACAGTTTCTACAGCCGTCATAAATCCAATTGTATAATCTGTATAGGCAAGATCGTTGTCAATGGAACATGGAATTCCAATAACATTTATTCCATGTTCTTTTAAAATTTTTGCTCCATGTAAACTTCCATCGCCACCAAGGACAATAAGGGCATCTATTTCAAAAATTTTAAGAGAAGAAATTGCCTTTTCTAATCCCTCTTCTGTCATAAATCTTTCTGACCTAGAAGTTGATAAAATTGTTCCACCTCTTTGTATAATGTCTGCCACAGAAGACTGTATTAATTTTTCGAATTTGGCATCTATTAAGCCTTCGTAACCACCCTTTATGCCAAAAACTTCTATACCCTCATAAATTGAGGTCCTAGTCACTGCTCTTATTGCAGCATTCATGCCTGGGGCATCGCCACCACTTGTTAAAATTGCAATTCTCATAAGCACCTACTTTAAAATAATTTTTTCTCTACTCTTAGTAAAAACTGCCAGCCTATCACTAATTTCATCAAAAGATGAAGAGTCAATCCACAAATTTGATTCCGTTCCAAAGGCCTTTCTCGTCTCTTCTTCAAAAAATATAACTGGAGTGTTACCTTCATATTCTTTTAAAACATTTTTCATTTCAATAACATTTGGATTTTTCATTGAGTCAATGGAAATGTATAATTTATTTTTTGTTGGCATCTTAATTTTTGAAATGGCATCTACTAAAATTTTTGGTTCTTCAACTTCTGATTCTTGAAAATGTCCCTCAACAAAGACTACATTTTCGTCATCAATTAAATCCTTGTATTTTGAAAAAACATTTGGGAAAATTACAAGTTCAATTGTGCCAAAAAGATCTTCTAAAGCTGCAAAGGCCATCATTTTATTATTTTTTGTAATCATAGTTTTTTTGGACTTTAAAATTCCGCCGACTTTTACCTTACTATACTTCAAAAGATTTTCTCTATACTTTTCAAATATTTGGTTTGTGTTAATATTAGTGGATTTTTCAATTATTTCTCTATAAGGATCTAGTGGATGACCAGATATATACATGCCAATAACTTCTTTTTCCATGTCAAGTTTATCCTTTTGCTTAAAGTCTCGAAGTATAGGAAGATCTTCACTTACATTTGTATTTTCAAAAAGAGAAAACTGTCCAAGGACATTGTTTTTTGCAGTGCTTGATGAAGATGACAAAACACTTTCATAAATTGCAAGATACTGAGCCCTATTGCCTTCAAAATCATCCATGGCACCACATCTTATAAGAGCTTCCACTGCCCTTTTATTTAGGGCAGATTTATCTATTGCATTAATTTTATCTACAAAATCCTTTAATGATTTATACTTACCCTTCTCTCTTCCTCTTACAATTACATCAATTAAATTGTCTCCAACATTTTTTACTGCTTTTAAGCCGAAGCGAATTTTTTTATTTTCAACAGTAAAATTTTTGAAAGAGTAATTTATATTAGGTGGCAAAATTTCTATACCTAGTCTTTTTATCTCTTCAATATAAAGACTTACCTGTTTTATATCATTTGTATAAGTGGAAATTTGTGCTGCCATAAATTCTCTTGGATAATAATATTTTAGCCAAGCAGTTCTATAGGCAACTACAGAATAAGCAACGGAGTGAGATTTATTAAAGGCATAATCAGCAAAATCAATTATTAAATCGTAAATTTCATTGGCAGATTTTTCATCTACTCCATTGGCAATTGCACCGCAAACTCCTTCTTTTTCATTTCCATAAATGAAGTTCTGCCTTTCTTCTTCCATGACCTTCATTTTTTTCTTTGATATAGCACGTCTTACAATATCGGCTCTGCCAAGAGAATAGCCACCAATTTGTTGAACAATTTGCATTACCTGTTCTTGGTAGACAATACAGCCATAAGTAGATTTTAGGATTGGCTCAAGCTTTGGATGAATGTAAGAAATTTTACTTTTATCATGTTTTGATGCTACAAATTTTGGAATTTGTTTCATTGGTCCAGGTCTAAAAAGAGCATTGGCTGCAACTAAATCAGAAAATTCATCTGGCTTTAATTCTTTTAAGAAGGCTCTCATGCCAGAAGATTCAAATTGAAATACTCCAAGGGTTTCTGATTTTGCAAACATCTTTAAAACATCAGGGTCATTATAGTCAAATTTTTCAAAGGAAATAGTCTTACCTTCATTTTCTCTTATTAAATTTATTGCATCGCGAATAACTGTAAGAGTTCTAAGTCCCAAGAAATCCATTTTTAAAAGTCCTAACTCTTCAAGTTCAATCATGTTAAACTGAGTTGCAATTATTTTATCATTTCGAGTTAGGGGAACATATTCTGTTAGCTCGTCCTTTGAAATAACAACACCAGCAGCGTGAGTGGAAGTGTGTCTTGGAAGCCCTTCAAGTTTTAGTGCCATGTCGATTAAAAATCTTGATTCCTCTTCAGAGTCATAAATTCCCTTAAAAGTTTCAGAAATTTCCAGTGCCTTTTCAAGAGTCATGTTAAGAGCTTGTGGAACTTGCTTTGCAATATAGTCCACCTTGGCATAGGACATATCGAGAGCACGACCAACATCTCTTATGGCATTTCTTGCAGCCATTGTTCCAAAAGTTACAATTTGTGCAACATGAGATTCTCCATATTTTCTATTTACATATTCAATTACTTCTTCACGTCTTTCATAACAGAAATCAATGTCAATATCTGGCATAGAAACTCTCTCTGGATTTAAAAATCTTTCAAATAGAAGATTAAATTTTAGAGGATCAACATCTGTAATTCCAAGGCAATAAGAAACAATACTGCCTGCTGCAGAACCTCTTCCTGGTCCAACTTGAATTTCATGTTTTCTAGCATATCTTATAAAATCCCAAACTATTAAAAAATAGTCCACGAAGCCCATATTTTTTATAGTATTAAATTCAAAATCAAATCTTTCTTTTATATTATCAGTAACATTTTCGTAGCGAGCATACATTCCTTCAGTGGCGAGTTTTTTTAAATAATCTTCATGAGTGTAGCCCTCTGGTACTGTAAATTCAGGAAGATGTTGCTCGTGAAATTTTATCTCAACATTACATCTATTGGCAATTTTTACAGTGTTTTCAAGGGCATCTTTATTTTCAGGAAAAAGTGCCGCCATTTCATCTGGAGATTTTAAATAAAATTCATCTGAGGGAAACTTCATTCTATTTTCTTCGTTAATTGTCTTTCCCGTTTGAATGCACAAAAGGACATCGTGACTTTTTGCATCATCTCTATCTAAGTAGTGGACATCATTTGATACAGTAAGGGGGAAATTTAATTCTTCTGAAATTTTTATAAGTTCACGATTTACACGAGCCTGTTCTGGCATGCCATGATCTTGAAGTTCCAAGAAAAAATTATTTTCTCCAAAAATTTCTCTGTATTCTAGAGCAGCAGCTTTTGCAGCATCAAGGTCTCTATCTAAAATAAGTCTTTGAACTTCTCCACCAAGACAAGCTGAAGTTGCAATAATGCCCTTAGAATATTTTTTTAAGACTTCTTTATCAACTCTAGGCTTATAATAATATCCATCAACAAAAGCTAGAGAAACAATTTTCATAATATTTTTAAAGCCTTGGTTATTTTCTGCCAAAAGTATTAAGTGAAACCTCTTATTGGTCTTGTCCTTAATAGTCATATCCTTTTCTGAAACATAGACCTCGCAACCTAAAATTGGTTTTACACCTTGCTCCTTGCAGGCTTTATAAAAGGCAATGGCACCATACATATTTCCATGATCAGTTAAAGCCACAGCATCCATACCAAGTTCCTTTACTCTTTTTGGCAAAAGATTTATTCTCGTTGAACCATCTAAGAGAGAATATTCGCTGTGAAGATGCAAATGCACAAATTTATTCATAGAATCATCCTTAATCTATTCTTTAATCAAAAATAAAATTTTATTCCAAAATTTTATACTTATATAAATAAGTTAATCTTTCCTATATTTTATCAAAGGAAGAGGGCAAATAAAAGGACATGAAAAAAGAGTTTCGACAAAGCAAAACTCCAAAAAAGTAAAATATTTATTAAAGATTTATAAATTCTTTTTCAACTATGTGAGATAATCTTTCAACAGCTTCTTCTTCATCAGCGCCTATGGCTTCAATAATAACTTCTTCACCAGAAAAAGCACCTAAAGACATAATACCAATAATAGACTTGCCATTAACTTTATCACCATGTGCCTCTAAATTTATATCAGCTGCAAACTTATTTGCTTCTCTTACAAAAAGTGCAGCAGCTCTTGCATGAAGCCCATCATTATTATTAAGTACGACTTTTTTGTTTGTCATTTCACACACCCCTCAACTTATTAGCAATTTTCCTAAGTTTTTTAAATCTATAATTAACAGTGGACTTTGAAACTTTGGAATCTAGAGAATTTGCAATATCATTTAAGCTCATAGATCTATTATTGAGCCTTAAAATTGCAACTTCTTTAAGATCCTCATCTAAATTATCTAAACCAATCTCTTTATCGATTAACTTAATATCTTCAACTTGATCATAGGATGACTTTACAGTTTTATTTAAATTTGCAGTCTCACAATTTACAATTCTGTTGACATTATTTCTCATTTCCTTTATAACTCTAATATTTTCGTACTTCAAAACAGAATTATAAGCTCCAATGAGAGATAGAAAATCTGAAATTTGTTCTGAGTCCTTAATGTAGACTATGTACTTTTCCTTTCTCATAATAATTTTAGAATTAAATCCAAATTCATTAATTACATCCATTAAAAAATATGCATTGGATTCGTTTTCAGAGACAAATTCTAAATGATATCCTTTTTTTGGATTTGTAATAGAACCTGAACCCATAAAAGCACCACGTATGTATGCCTTTTTTTCATTCACAGTTTTTACGAGATCAGTGGGCGCATAATTAATCATAAATACGCTTGCACCCTTTATATATTTTAACTCATCAAGTAATAACCTGCAAGACTCATCTTGAGATATATATATAATAAATACATTTTTTTTAAGTTGAGTTGATTTTGCATTTTTTACTTCAACATCAAATCCAAAAGATCTTCTCAAAAAGGTAAAAACCCTTCTGGCTACAGGTGCGTTTTCTGTGATATATTCCATTGAAATTTTATTATTTTTAAAATTTAAAACTCCACACATGGGAGTTATGCCTGCAAGTTCAGATAGAATAATTTCATAACTATCAACTTTTATCTTTGCAACCTCATCCTTAACTTCAGATGAAAAGCTCATAGCTTCACCTCACTACTGAAATCCTTTTACTTTATTATAACAGATTTATAAAAATATATTTAATATAAATACTTTTAATAAAAGAAAAAACCTGTCTAAGACTTGTAAAATTTTTACAAGACCCAGCACAGGTTTTTAATTATAAATTAAAATTTATAAAATTTCAATTATTATTTTGTTTTACTTTCAGTTTTTGTATTTTCTTTTGCAGCATCTTTAGTTTTTGTGCTGTTTTCTTTTTCTATTTTACCAAAGTTTTTAAATTCATCAGGAAGTTCAACTTCTTTTTTAGTATCTACATAAATTTTAATTTTTGCATCTTTTTTAACTTTATCAATATATTCTTTGAATTTTTCTTGTTGAAGTGTTTGTTTTATTTCTCCCTTAACTTCATCAAATTTACGAGGACTCTTTTCTTCTAGTTTAATAACATGATATCCATATTGTGATTGAATTGGTTCAGAAATATCTCCAACCTTCATCTTTGCAATTTGATCGTCAAAGGCTTGTACCATTTGACCATTTGTAAACTCTCCAAGTGATCCACCGTTTTTAGCAGAACCAGTGTCCTTAGAATTTTCCTTTGCAACTTTAGCAAAATCTTCTCCCTTTAGGATTTGTTTTCTAAGAACATTAGCCTTCTTTAAATCGTCAACTAAAATATGAGATGCTTTAGCTTTATAGAATTTATCTTTATTATCTTCATAATATTTTTTTACTTCTTCTTCACTTGGTTCAAGCTCATCATTTTTTTCCTTAGTGTACTTTCCAACTAACATTTGATCTTTCATGTTTTCAACAACATAATCCTTAGGAAGACCATTTTGTTTTAAGAAATTATTAAAAGCTTCTTCACCACCAAGTTGTTTTTGAATTTCTTCAATTCTCTTGTTAACTTCTTCTTCACTTACAGTGATTTTTGATTTTTCTGCATCTTGTTTTACTGCTTCAGTTGTTGTCAAATCTGTAATTGCTTGTTCTCTTAAAAGCTCATCAGTGGATTTTTTTCCATCTTGTTTATTTTGTAGAATTTCTTCGCCATACATTGAAGTAAGTTGGTTAACTCTTGCTGCATAAGATTTATAATAATCATCCATTGGAATATCAACTCCACCAACACTTGCTGCTACTCCTTCTTTTTTGCCATTGCAAGCTACCAAAGTACCAGCTAGGGCAATAGCTACTGCTAATTTACTAAATTTTTTAAAATTCATATTTTTCTCCTTACCTTTAATTTTTTTTAATTAATAACCTTATTATACACTACTTTTTAGATGGTTTTGTGTCCTTTTTGTGTAAATGCAAAATGGCAACAAGTTTTTTTAATTCATCTAATGGATATTTTAAATTACTTAAAATAATTTCATTTTCTTCACCCATAGAATAAGAAATACTTTCAAACTCGTTATTAAGTTCCATAATTGCCTCTAAAGAAACTTCACCCTCTACTTTTATTCTGTATTCATTATTTTTTTGTGTAATAGATTTTATGCTTGCCTTTTGTGCCTTATTCTTTAAAAGAGCAATATCCATTAAATTTGAAACTTCATCTGGAAAATCAGAAAATCTGTCAATTAACTCTTCTACTAAATCAGAATAGGCATCTTCAGTGTCAAGAACAGAAATTTTTTTATAAATCTCAAGCCTTGTTTTATCATCATCTATATATTCTTTAGGAATAAAAGAATCCAGTTTAATGTCAATTGTAGTGTCAACTTTTTCTTCAACTTCAAGACCCTTTAACTTCATAATTGCATCTTTAAGATACTTCATATAAAGATCATAGCCAATTTTTTCAATGTGACCAGATTGTCTTGATCCTAAAATTGAACCAGACCCTCTTATCTCTAAGTCTCTTTCTGCAATTTTATGACCTGAACCAAACTCTGTAAATTCTTTTATGGCTTGAAGCCTTTTTTGTGCCACTTCAGATATTGATGTTGATCTGTCATAAGTAAAAAATGCATAGGCAATTCTTGATGACCTTCCAATTCTACCACGAAGCTGATAAAGTTGTGATAAGCCTAGGCGATTTGAATCAGTAATTATCATTGTATTGGCATTGGGAACATCCATACCTGTCTCAATAATAGTCGAGCAAACTAAGACGTCTACATTTCCTTCAATAAAATCAATCATTGTGTCTTCTAAGGCTTTTTCACTCATTTGACCATTTGCCATAGAAAAAGTTGCTTCTGGCACAAGTTTTCTAAGTTCCAAAAGTTTATTTTCCATATTTGAAACTTTGTTGTATAAAAAGTAAACTTGTCCCCCTCTTTCAATTTCCTTTAAAATTGCCTCACGAACCATTAAATTGTTGTATTCCAAGACATAAGTTTCAACGGGAAATCTCTCTTCAGGTGGCTCATCAATTACAGACATATCTCTTATGCCAATCATAGACATTTGTAGGGTCCTTGGTATTGGTGTTGCCGTAAGAGTTAGGGTGTCTACATTTTCTTTTAACATTCTAAGTTTTTCCTTGTGTCGAACACCAAATCTTTGCTCTTCATCAATAATTAAAAGTCCTAAGTCCTTAAATTTTACATCTTTTGAAAGAAGTCTGTGAGTGCCAACTATAATATCAATGTTTCCATTTTTTAAACCCTCAATATCATTTTTTTGGTCCTTATTACTTCTAAATCTTGATAAAAGTCCAACACCCACTGGGAAATTTTTAAATCTCTCCTTGATTGTGTTGTAATGTTGTTGAGCAAGAATTGTTGTAGGAACAAGTAGTGCCACTTGTTTTCCATCAAGTATTGCCTTAAAAGCAGCACGAAGGGCAACTTCAGTTTTTCCATAGCCAACATCGGCACAAAGAAGTCTATCCATGGGCACAGGCTTTTCCATATCTTCTTTTATTTCTTCAGAAGAAGTTAGCTGACCACTTGTCTCTTCATATATAAAAGCATCTTCAAACTCTCTTTGATATTGTGAGTCCTCACTAAAGGCATAGCCCTTTGTATTTTCACGAGTGGCATAAAGTTTTATAAGTTCATCTGCCATGTCATCAATGGATTTTTTCGCGTGAGCCTTTTTCTTTTTCCAATCAAGAGAATTTAATTTATTTACCTTTGGCTCCCTCTTGCCCTCTTGCACATACTTATAAATTGAATCAAGAGATTCAATTGGCAAAAATAATTTGTCCTCGCCGCCATATTCAATTACAATATAATCCTTTTGGATTCCAGAGACAGCAAGCCTTGTTGTGCCAACATATTTACCAACGCCATGGGCTTCGTGAACTACAAAATCTCCAATTTTTAAATCGTCGAAGTTAAGGGATTTTTTCTTTGCCGGCTTATTTTTTTTCTTCTTTGAAAAAGATCCGTAAATTTCAGAATAATTTATATAGACAGTTTTTGAATCTGCAAATTCAATTCCATCATTAAGAGAGCCAGTAGTAACAACTAAATTGGCATATTTCTTAAAATTTCCATAGTCCTTTACAAGTTCTGGTGAATAACCAAGTTCAACTAAGTGATCAAAAAGTCTCTTTGCCCTTTTTTCTGTGGCACCAAGAAGAATTACCTTAAAATTATTTTTGCTATAATAGTCCAAATCCTCTTTAAAGAGCTTTATTTTAGACATATAGTTAGTAACACTCTTCACCTTAATATTTACAATGTCTTGTGGTTTAAACATCTTAGGTGGTTTTAAGAGGGCGTTAAAAGTTATGATTCTCTCTCTATTTAACTTGTCTACAAGATCTTTGTAATTGTAAAAAGTTTTTTCGTGAGACTTTGTCACTTCTCCACTTTCAATTAAAATAGAAAACTTTTCGCCATTTGATAAAGAAAGTTCATCTTCTCTTTCAATAATTCTACTTGGTTCATCAATTAAAAATATAAAATCATCTAAGTAATCTAAAAAAGATGAAACTTCATTTTCATCAACATAGGGAAGAATTAAGTCCTTATTTAAAATATTTTCATGGTTTTCAAGTCTATCAACATATCTCAAAAACTTTTCATTAAGCCTATCTTTTTCTTTTCCAACTAATTTTGTCTTTTTTATATCTTTTTTTAATCTCTCAGCAATTTCTATTTTTTCGCCACTTTTTAAAATCAAATCTTCTACGGGAAAAATATTTATCTCTTCAAGTTTTTCAATAGACCTTTGGCTGTCAATTTCAAAGCTCCTAATAGAATCCACTTCATCGTCAAAAAGTTCAATCCTGTAATTTGCATCTAGGGTGGCAATATCAATAATTGATCCTCTTATAGAAAATTGTCCCACTCCTTCAACGCTTGGAAATCTTTCATAACCCATTTCAATTAGTTTAGTCTTTAAATCTTCTACTGAAATTTGTGATTCGGATTTTATATTTATTTTGTAGCTAAAAAATATTTCTTTATTAGAAATTTTTGCAGTGAGAGCATTTAAAGTCGTCACTACAATATTTGCTCTGCCGCTAGAAACTTCAGCCATAGCTTCAAGCCTATTCTTTGTATTTTCCTTTGACTTTGAATCTCTGTCGTAAAAGAAAACATCCTTTTCTGGATAGAGAACACAATTATCACTAGAAATGGCAGAAATATCTTCATAAGTCTTCCTTGAAGTAATTCTATTTTGTGAAATTACACAAACTTTTTTTCCCTGAGCACTAAAGGCAGGCGCAAAAAGAGAGAGCACTGCCTCTTCTGAACCAAAAACTGCAGTGTTCTTTGAAATTTTTATTGAATTATTTAATTCTTTAAAAGATTTTAAATTCTCTACACTATTTATTAAAAAATTCAAGATTCACCTCAATAAATATTATTGTTGTAAGAATTCATGGACTTGTCTATTCCCTTGTCTACAGCTTCAATAATTGCATCAGCACAAGCATCTATTGCATCTTCAATGTGTTTTTTATCCTTTGAAGGAAAAGAGGACAGCACAAAATTTGCCAAATCTTCATTGGGGTGTTTCTTGCCAACACCAACTTTAAACCTGGCAAAGTCTTTACTTCCTGTTAAATTTACAATTGACTTTAGTCCATTGTGAGTGCCTGCAGATCCATTTTTCTTTATCTTTAGCTGTGCAAACTCAATGTCTATGTCATCTACTACTACTATTAAATCTTCTGGCTTTAATTTATAAAAATTTAAAATTTCAACTATGGACTCACCTGAATTATTCATAAAAGTATGGGGCTTTAGGAGAATAACCTTCTCTGCCGCTATTCTCCCTTCACCTACAAGCCCCTTAAATTTAATCTTATTTACTTTTATGTTTAATTTATCAGCAAGTGCATCAATAGTTTTAAAACCAATATTGTGTCTAGTATCCTCGTACTTTTTACCAGGATTACCAAGACCTGCTATTATATACACTTAATCACCTTATTCAAACATTTCACTAACTGATGTTGATGTGTTAATTCTTCTAATTGCAGATGCAAAAATTGGAGCAACAGATACAACATCAATTTTATCAATCTTCTTTTCTTCTGGAAGTTCAATTGTATCAGTGATTACAAATTTTTCAAGTGAAGAATTTTCTATTCTTTCAATGGCAGGACCAGATAATACACCGTGAGTTGCAGCTCCGTAAACATATTTTGCTCCTCTTTTCTTTAGAGCATCAGCTGCCTTAGTAATAGTTCCTGCAGTATCTGCAATATCGTCAACTAAAATTACAGATTTGCCATCAACATCACCAATAATATTCATAACTTCAGACACATTTGCCTTTGGTCTTCTCTTTTCAATAATTGCAATTGGAAGATTTAATTCATTGGCAAATTTTCTTGTTCTTGTAACTCCACCTAAGTCAGGGGAAACAACTACAAAGTCATCTTCCTTAACAATGTCTTTAAAATATCTTGCAAGATAAGGAATTGCAGTTAAATGGTCTACAGGAATATCAAAGTAACCTTGAATTTGTCCTGCGTGAAGATCCATTGCAACAACTCTGTCAGCACCAGCCTTTGTTAAAAGATCTGCAACAAGTTTTGATGTAATAGGTTCTCTAGCCTTAGTTTTTCTATCTTGTCTAGCATATCCGTAATAAGGAATAACAGCATTAATTCTTCCTGCAGAAGCTCTCTTTAAGGCATCAATTAAAATTAAAAGTTCCATTAAATTTGTGTTTACTGGTGCAGAAGTAGATTGGATAACAAAAACATCTTTACCTCTTACAGAAATTCCAATATCAATGGAAATTTCTCCATCAGAAAAAGTTGAAACAGTGCAAGCGCCCTTTTCAATTCCTAAATTTTCACAAATTTTATCTACAAGACTTAAATTAGAATTTCCTGTAAATACTACAATATCTCCGTTAACAGTACTCATTATTATATCCTCCTATTTGACAAATCCTTTTCTTTTAACCCAACCATCTATATTTTTTTGAGGTGCTCTCTCAAGGGAAAGCTGTCCCTTCAAAACATTTTTAGTAATTGTAGAGCCTGCAGCAATATATGCATTATCTTCAACTTCAATTGGCGCAACTAAATTTGAATTAGAACCAATAAAGGCATTGTCGCCAACTTTTGCCCTAAATTTTTCTCTACCATTGTAATTTACAAAAACAACTCCACATCCAATATTAACTCCAGACCCAACATCGGCATCGCCAATATAAGCAAGATGACTCATCTTAGAAGCATTTCCAACATTAGAATTTTTCACTTCAACAAAATTTCCAATTTTGCAATTTTCTCCAATATTTGAATTAGGTCTAAGATGGGCATAAGGTCCAACAGTAGTACCTCTTCCAATGGAAGAATCTTCTATCTCAGAAGATCTAATAAGAACATCTTCTCCTATAATAGAATTTTTTATAGTAGAAGAATAAATTTCTGCCCCTTCTTTTATAACAGAATTTTTATCAATTCGAGTGCCAGGATAAATCATAACATCTCTATCAATTTCTGCACCCCATTCAATATATGTGGACTTAGGATCAATAATACCAACGCCCTTTAACATATATTCTTTATTGATTTTATTTTGTAAAATTTCTGCTGCAATGGAAAGCTCATATCTTGAATTTACTCCAAGAATTTCTCTAGTATCTCTTAATTTAAAAGAATCAACTTTTTTTCCATCTTCTACTAAAATGCCAAGAGCATCTGTTATATACATTTCATTTGCCGCATTGTCTGTGTCGATTTTTGAAAGAGCAAATTTTAATGAAGAACCTTTAAAAGCAAAAATACCTGAATTAATTTCACGAATTAATTTTTGTTTTTCACTTGCATCTTTTTCTTCAACAATTGCTACAACATTAGCCTTATCATCACGAACAATTCTTCCATAATTAGTAGGATCTTTCATGTCTGCAGATAAAACTGTGACATCATTATTTCTATCTTCATGGAATTTTAAAAAGCAAGATATAGTTGAATTTGAAATAATAGGAGTATCCCCATTTAAAATAATAACTGTATCTTCATCTTCTATTTTATCAAGAGCATTTAAAACAGCATAACCTGTACCATAAGGCACATTTTCGCCAATTGGCTGCTCAATAAATTCTACATCTTTTTCATCCTCAAAAGCATGACACACTTTTTCCTTATTGTGTCCAACAACTACAAGATTCTTTTCAATTTGCGAATGCTTGCAAGAATTTAGGACATAAAAAAGCATGGGTCTTCCAAGAATTTCATGAAGTACCTTTGGTTTTTTGGACTTCATTCTCGTTCCCTCTCCTGCTGCCAGGATAACTGAAACTTTCATAAAACACCTCTTTTTATTTACTTATTACATTATAACTAAGATGTCCCCTTATATTCAAGAAAATTTGAGAATTTATTTAGATTATAAAGAGATTTATTAAAAGCTTCGCTTTTAGATTGAATAATAATGATTTTTTTATAAAGTTTATTTTTTATTTCTAAAATTTATTTTAAGGAGGGGGAAAAGGGGCTAGCAATGCCCCTTCTCCCCCTCCTATAACCTCCCCTACAACCCCTTGCCCTGGCAGGGGCCTTTTCTTTACTTCCCATAAGCGGTCGTCAGCCTAAAATTCAAAACTAGGTCGCTCAAACTTTTATAAGCAAACTTTTTTCTTTACATTAGAAATTTTTCTGACTAACTATCTTTTTTCATCGCGACCGTCGCGCGAACCTAATCAACTCAAAGTTCGCTCCGCTCCTTTTCGTTGTTAGAGTTCGTCGGTTGAGCGACTGAATTTGCTTCGCAAATTACAATCGCTCATTCACAGTTGAATTTTTTAACGGCTTCCTCCCTTTATGGGATCATCCGACAAGATTTTTATTTTTGCTAGGCTGTCTACTTCCTCACAAAAAAACTAATTAAAGTGATAGTTTATACTTAAACCTATAGTTATTATCTATTCAAAAAATATCTTTGGTGGTAATTGTAAATTTGCGGGAGTGCATAAAATAAGCAAAAAAATCGGTTATGCGTTAAAAATTTTCAACTGTTTGAGCTCGAAGAGCGAGTTTTGAAAATTTAGCATGACCGATTTTTTTGGACTTTCAGCGCGTGGGGTTCAAAGGGGGTGGTTTAAGGAGGGGGAAAAGGGGCCTCGCAACGCCCCTTAACCCCCTCCTTAAAAATTTTTACTTTGCTTTTCTAAAAAGCAAATTTTTCTTTTCCTTGACAAAACAAAAAAACAATAGTATTGTATGACCCATATTGATGAGGCGATAAAAATGAAAAACTTTAAAAACTTTAAAAACTTTAAAAATTTCACAAGCCAAGCATTCTGTTGTTGTTCTATAAAAAATTTTATAGGACTTATTTGAATGTGAATCAATATTTTAAGATTTTTAAGAAAAAGAAAGATTTTGAGAGTATATGAATTCATATACTCTCTTTTTTTATTTACTTTTAGGAGGAAAAAAATGACAAAATTATTAGAAACAATAGGCGAATCAAAACTCGTACAACTAGAAAACATTGGCGATGGCAAAATTTTTGTAAAGGTGGAAAAATCTAATCCTGCTGGTTCAGTTAAGGATAGAGCTGCACTTTACATGATAAAAGGTGCAATTGAAGACGGCTCTCTTAAAAAAGGAATGGAAATTGTTGAGCCAACAAGCGGAAACACTGGTATTGCTATTGCAATGATTGGTCGTGCTCTTGGCTACAAGGTAAATATAGTAATGCCTTCTTCCATGTCTCTTGAAAGAATAAATTTAATTGCATCCTATGGTGCAAACTTAATTTTAACTGGCGAAGGTGGAATGCAAGCTGCCCTTGATAAGGCAAAGGAACTTGTTGCAAGAGGAAATTACTTTATGCCAAACCAATTTGAAAACAAATACAATGCTCTTGCTCATGAAGAAACTACTGGCCCAGAAATTTATAGAGACTTAAAAGACATTTCTGGTTTTGTAGCAGGTATTGGCACTGGTGGAACTGTTACTGGTGTTGGAAGATATTTGAAATCACAAAATAAAGATGTAAAAGTTTGGGGACTTGAACCAGAAGAATCTCCACTTATTACAAAGGGAAAAGCTGGAAGTCACAAAATTCAAGGCATTGGTGCAAACTTCATTCCAGGAGTTTTGGATCAAAAAGTTCTCGATAAGACTATTACAGTAAAATCAGAAGAAGCAATTGAAATGGCAAGAAGACTTTCTCGTGAAGAAGGTATTTCAATTGGAATATCAGCAGGCGCAAATGTCCTTGGAGCATTAAAGATGCAAAAAGAAATTGGCGGCAATATTGTAACAGTTGCACCTGACACTGCAGAAAGGTATATGTCTACAGACTTATTTAAATATGAATAATTTTTTTAAAGAATTAAAATCCTATGGGAAATTTATTTTAAAAGAAGATCCCGCCTGTAAAAGTTTATTTGAAGCAATATTTATGTATCCCATTGTATCAGCAATGATTAGCCACAGAATTGCTCACTATTTTTATAATAAAAACCATACCACTTTTGCCCGTTGGATTTCACAAAGGTCTCGCAAAAAAACTGGAATAGAAATTCATCCTGGCGCAAAAATTGGAAAAAATCTCTTCATAGACCACGGCATGGCTGTTGTCATAGGAGAAACTGCAGAAATTGGCGACAATTGCCACATGTATCACAATATAACTCTTGGTGGAACTGGAAATGAAAAAGAAAAAAAGAGACATCCCACAGTGGGAAACAATGTAATAATTGGAACTGGAGCAACAGTTCTTGGCCCCGTAAAAATAGGCGATGGTGCAAAAATCGGAGCAGGTGCCCTTGTCCTTAAGGATATACCCAAAAATCAACTGCCGTTGGAGTGCCAGCTGAAGTTGTAAAATTTCACGACCCTAGCGAAAATAAATTTCACTAATTATCAGGAGGTAATATGTTTTATATTGGTGCCCACCTTTCAACAGCCAAGGGCTATGCCCACATGGGAGAAGAAGCTCTATGCTATTCATTTAAACGACAGCAAAAATGAAATATTTGCCCACAAAGATAGGCACGAAAAAATTGGTCAGGGGAAAATTGGACTTGAAGCAATAGGAAGAATAATAAATCACGAAAAGCTAAGGGACCTTCCCTTTTATCTTGAAACCCCTCAAGATTTGGAGGGTCACAAGGAAGAAATAGAACTTTTAAGAAGCCTTCGCAAATAATATTTAAAAAATTGATTTTTAATAAAAGCATCCTACAAATTGACATAGAAAAAGAGAACTCATTTTATCCTGAGTTCTCTTTTTTTATTTAACAAATTCTTTTAATTTTTCCAAGAGAAAATCTAAATCTTCTTTACTGTGATTAGCCATAGGTGTTACTCTTAGAATTGCTTCATTTTTTGGAACTGCTGGAAATCTTATTATTGATAAAAATATTCCAGAATCCATTAGTTTCTTAAATATTTCTTGAGCTCTTTTTTCATTTCCTACTTTTATAGGAATTATGTGAGAGTTTCCACCAATATCAAAATTATTTTCTTCCAACTTTTTCTTTAAATATGAAACATTATCCTTTAACTTATTTATATTTTTCTTATTAGAATGAATATAATTTAAAGATTCTGAAATAATTAGTGTATCAACAGGGCTTATAGATGTTGAAAAAATAAATTCTCGACTGGTGTTATAGAGGTACCTCCTCATTAAATTTGATGTCATAAGAGCCGCACCACTTGCACCCAAGGCTTTAGAGAAAGTTACAAGCATGACATCGGGATAAGTATTGAAGATTTCAGTTATTCCTTTCCCATTTTCTCCTAAAACTCCAAAACCATGTGCATCATCAACGTAGGTCAACGCATTATATTTTTCTCCAAGTCTACAAAATTCATTGAGGGGTAGAATATCTCCATCCATACTAAATACACCATCAGAAACTAAAACCTTATTCTTATCGGGATATTTTCTCAACCTATCTTCTAGATCATTAAAATCCAAATGTTTATAAACTTCTACTTTAGATTTGCTTAATCTAATTCCATCTATTATAGATGCGTGATTTTTTTCATCAGAAAAGACAAGAGTATCCTTATCACAAACAGAAGTCAAAAATCCAAGGTTGCCCATAAAACCACTTGAGTATAAAAGGCTATTTTCATATCCAATAAATTCAGCAAGCTTTCTTTCCAAATCTTTGTGAACCTTGTGACTTCCAGTTGTTAATCTGGATCCTCCACTACCGAGACCCATGGATTTTATTTTATCCTTCACTCTCTCTAAAATTTCTTTATTTTCTCCAAGAGAAAGATAATTGCTAGAAGAAAATAAAAGATATTCTTTTGAGTCAATTATACTTTTTGGGAGTTGCGGACTTTCAAAAATTCTTTCATCTCTTATAAGATGATTCTCTTCAAGTTTTTGAAGTTCTTCTTCTATATAATTATTATTCATGAACTATCACCAACTGATTTTCTAAATAGTCAATAGTATTCTCTATTGTATCAAGACGGGGATCATATAGAAAAACTCTTCCGCCATTTAAATCACCCTTTTCTTTTAATTTAGTAATTCGAATGTACTCTTCTTTATTTGCAATGTAACCAGTTACATAATCAGGATCATCTGATATGCAAACTTCTCCAATAATTGCTTTTGCATTTAAGGTTTTTGATGCAAGACATAGAGCTTCTTTAAAATGGTTTTTATTGGCAATATCAATTCTATTAAGAAAATCCATATTTGTAACTCTCACTCCCTTATCTAAGTCATCTTCCATTCTCTCTTGGGTCAAAATATTTAAAATTATTGCTCCCCTCATATTTTTTGTATTAATTAGCAAGTCTATTACTCTTTGAGGGTTCTCTATTCCCATAGAATTCAAAAGTTCTTCCATTACTACAAGCCCCTCTTCTTTTGTATCCACTTCTATAGTCCTAGTATTTAAAGCCCTTATATTTATTATATCCTCTTCTCTAACTTTATTTATTTTTATATTCACAAAATCTGCTTGACCTCTTGAATGGTTTAAGCCTCTTGATGCAAGGCTATTTATTATATTTAAAAGATCTTCCTCATCAACTATACTTTCAGCCCCACCAATATGTAAGTTCTCTTCATTATTATTCTTTGATGCTCTCATTTTTACGCTATACTTCACGTTGTTTCCTCCAAAATTTTAAAATCTAATAATCTTCTACAAATCTTTTCATAAAATAACTTTGCCAAGATACCACTGATTATCATACCTGGAAAGGCAGGTATTAAAAGACTTATAAGTGGCAATCCTACTAATTTCGATAAAACTATTCTCGATAAGCTTGTTCCAAAAAAAGATGCAAATAATAGGCAAAAGTTTTTATTCTTTATCAGCAGTATAAAGACAAGAACACCTAGCCTAAAAACTAAGGCCACAATAATTCCATAAATATTTGATATACCCGTAAAGAAAGATAAAAAGGATCCTATTAAACCAGCTAAAATATAAATTTTGGGACCAAATATTATTGCAATTAGTACTGAAATTGGTGCAGACATTTGAAACTCTGAACCTGGAAAGATACTTGGTATTTTTATAAGACTAGTTAAAAAAATTATAGTTCCAAGAATTGGTATAAGAGTTAGTTCTCTAATTTTCATTCGTTATCCTTATATATTTTTAAGTTGACTATGTATCTATAAAAAAACTGCCACTAGGGCAGTCTTTTTTATAATTTTAATTAAATTATTTAACTTCTACAGTTGCGCCAGCTTCTTCAAGTTTAGCTTTGATTTCGTCAGCTTCATCTTTTGAAACGCCTTCTTTAACTGCTTTAGGAGCTCCGTCAACTACTGCTTTTGCATCTTTAAGTCCAAGTCCAGTTAAGTCTTTAACTACTTTAATAACTTTAACTTTTTCTTGTCCTGCTTCAGTAATAATTACATCAAATTCAGTTTTTTCTTCAGCTGCTGCTGGAGCTGCGCCACCTGCTACTGGAGCTGCTGCTACTGCTGCTGGAGCTGCTGCTGATACTCCGAATTCTTCTTCAAGAGCCTTAACTACTTCTGATAATTCTAATACTGTAAGTTCTTTAACTTCTTCAATTAATTTTTCTACTTTTTCTGACATTTTATTCCTCCATAATTTTTATAAGTTTTAATTTCTTTGCATACTAATTATGCTGCTTCATTTTCTTTCTTATCAGCGATTTGTGCAATAACTCTTGCGAATCCTGATAATGTTCCATTTAATACATTAGCAAATCCTTGGATTGGTGCGTTCAAGCCACCAAGTACTTGTGCAACAAGAACTTCCTTAGATGGTAATTTAGCAAGTGCGTCAACTTCAGGAAGAGATAATACTTTTCCATCAACATATCCTGCTTTAATTTCTAATGCTTCATGATCTTCTGCAAACTCAGATGAAATTTTTGCTGCGGATGCTGGATCTTCCATTCCGAAAGCAATAGCGCTTGGTCCTTTTAAAAATTCTTCAAGACCATTAACACCTAATTCTTCAAAAGCACGTCTCATCATTGTGTTTTTGTAAACTTTATAATCAACCTTTGCTTCTCTAAACTTGCTTCTAAGTTCAGTTACTTCTTCAACTGTTAGACCTCTATAGTTTACAAGTACAATTGACTGTGCACCTTGTATTTTTTCTTTAATTTCATCTACTAGGGCTTGTTTTGATTGTAATTTTTCTTCTTTCAATTTTTCACCCCCAAAAATAAAAAATCTCACGCCGCCGTGAGATGTGAAAATCAAATAAATCCGAATTTCAAACCTCGGTAGGATTTATGGCATTGCCCCCTACTGTCTGCGGCTTAGTAACATTGATATTATATACAGTCTTTGGATCTTTGTCAATGATTATTTGTATTTATTTTTATTTTTTTCTTTCATCTTATCTATTTTTTATTTCCTCCTATTATATAGAATTTTATAAGGTTTATAAAGTTTTTTCTATTTTTCCTAATATCTTACTAATTTATAAAAAATAGTGCAAGCTAGGAATTACTTCCTTTCTTACACTATTTTTTTACTAAAAAGTAGCTAAGCTACTCTTTTTCATATATAAACTTGGAAATCCTTACCTTAAAATAAAATTTTAAATAGATAGATTTGTTTTTTCCACTGCTGGACTAACATTAATCTCAAATTGACCTACTAAAACAGATGATACCGTTGTAGTAACTAGAGAGTAAATTATTCTAGCAAGAGGAATATAAGTTAAGGACATTACTAAGACAATTACGTCCATTAGTAAGTAGGCATAAGAAATATTTATCCTAGTCTTATTTGATACTACAAGGGCCAAGGCGTCGTCTCCACCTGAGGCTCCTCCTTGAGATACTACAAGTCCACAACCTAGTCCAATGCCAATGCCTCCAAATATAGCTGCCAAAAATGGATAGCTATAAAGATTAGGAACAATTGGACCCATAAGGGAAAATATCTTATAGAAAATGGCGAAAAATAAAGAAGCTAATAAAGTCTTTCTTAAAAATGCCTTCCCAAAAATATTTATTCCAATAAGGATACAAATCACGTCCATTATTAGACTTAGAATTGATGGGTTTATACCAAAGGTCTTATAAGCTAATAATGCCAGGCCTAGGATTCCACCTTCTGTAATTTGTGATGGAATATGGATATTTACAATTGTAAATGACTCAATCATAGACCCTAAAATAATATTAATTAGTCCTGTTCTTGTTAATTTAAACCAAGCCAGCTTTTGATTTAGCATTTTAACACCTCCTTAATATTTCGCAATATAAGAAGGGTATCCAACCAACAAAAAAAGACTGCTGTCGGTCGTAAGGATAACCCTTCGTACTTTTGCAATCTCGTGGTGTTGATGCTTTATTATTTGCTGATTTTTTCTTGTAAAAACTCTGAGCGTAATAGTTACTTTTTAGCTTTTTATCTACCACATCAGGCATATAGAAGGCTCTTAACTCGTAAACTTTAGCATCAGATAAAAACTACCTTTATTTCGGTAACCACCGTAAAATACTTAAATCAACATTTGATATTATAGCTTTTAATTTTTTAAATTGCAAGTCCTTTTCTTAAAAAATTTAAGATTTCATAAAATTCTCAAAAAGTTAATTTAAAAATTTCTCATAAAAAAGGACTTAAGTTTAAACTTAAGTCCATTAAAAAAACCCCTGCTTCATAAGAAGTTGAGGGGTTTATTTATCTTAGGTGTTTTTATTTTTCCGTTAATTTTTGTCCGTTGATTCTAATTCCAGGACCCATTGTTGATGAAACTGTTACTGATTTTAAATAACGACCCTTTGCAGATGCTGGTTTTGCTTTTATAATAGCATCTGAAATTGTCTTAAAGTTTTCAGCAAGTTTATCTACTCCAAAAGAAACTTTTCCGATTGGAACGTTAATGATTGCAGCCTTGTCTACTCTATATTCAACTTTACCTGCTTTAGTTTCTTTTACAGCTTGTTCTACATCAAATGTAACTGTTCCTGATTTAGGGTTTGGCATAAGTCCCTTTGGTCCAAGAACTCTACCGATTTTACCAACTACGCCCATCATATCTGGAGTTGCAATAATTACATCAAATTCAAACCAATTTTCGTTTTGAATTTTTTCTACTAATTCTTCTCCACCTGCGTAGTCAGCTCCTGCTGCTTCAGCTTCTTTAATTTTTTCTCCCTTTGCAAGAACAAGAACTCTAATTTCTTTACCTGTTCCGTTAGGAAGAACTACAGTACCTCTTACTTGTTGGTCAGCGTGTCTTGGGTCAACACCAAGTCTTACTGCAAGTTCAACTGTTTCGTCAAAGTTTGCCTTAGCAGTTTTTGTAACTAAGTCAAGAGCTTCATTTACATCATATAAATTTGATTTATCTACTAGCTTTGCGCTATCTTGATATTTTTTACCTCTTTTTGGCATATTTACCTCCTTCGTGGTACTTGCGGCTTAGCCTCCCACTTATCTTTCTACTTCTATACCCATACTTCTAGCTGTACCTGCGATCATTTCCATAGCAGCTTCAATGCTTGCTGCGTTAAGATCAGGCATCTTTGTTTTAGCTATTTCTTCAACTTGAGCCTTTGTCAATTTTCCAACTTTTTTCTTGTTAGGTTCACCACTTGCCTTAGCCATATTAAGAGCTTTCTTAATAAGAACTGCAGCCGGTGGAGTCTTTGTGATAAAAGTGAAAGAACGATCTTGATAAACTGTTAGAACAACAGGGATAATCATACCTGCTTGATCTTGAGTCTTTGCGTTAAATTCCTTTGTGAACTGCATGATGTTTACACCATGAGGTCCTAGTGCAGTACCAACTGGTGGAGCTGGTGTAGCTTTTCCTGCAGGAATTTGTAATTTTACTAATGCTATGACTTTTTTTGCCATTTTATTTCCTCCTTGTGGTAATGCGGGTTTACCCTCCCACACATTTCTTACTCTTTAATAATTTGATTGAAATCCAACTCAACTATTGTATCTCTTCCAAACATTGAGATACATACCTTAACCTTAGCCTTATCATAATTGAAGTCATCAATTTTACCAACTAAATCTTTAAATGGTCCATTAATAACTTTGACAACTTCTCCTATCTCATAGTTATCAAATAACTCTTTGTTATCTGTAACTCCAAGTAGTAACACTTCCTCATCAGTAAGTGGTACAGGTTTGGAAGCTGGTCCAACAAAACCAGTAACTCCTCTTGTGTTTCTCACAAGATACCATGTTTCATCATTCATAATCATGTTGACAAGGACATAAGATGGAAACATCTTTCTTTCCTTTGCCTTTGAGACTCCATCTTTAGTTTCAACATAGTCTTCCATGGGAATTCTAATGTCGAAGATGACATCTTCCATACCACGATTATGAACCATAGCTTCCATGTTTGCCTTTACCTTTTTTTCATAACCTGAATAAGTGTGAATTACATACCATTTTGAAGCTTCATTACTATTAAGTTCTTGTGTATCCAACTAAAACACTCCAATCAATAAATAAAACCAAATAAAAACATTATGATTTTATCATATGCTAATAATAGTAAAGATGACAAAATAACTGCTACAATTACTATTATAGAATATTTGATTACAGTATCCTTAGTAGGCCATACAACTTTTTTGAATTCAGATTTCACACCTCTAAAGTATCTACCTAGACCGCCTTTTTTTTCTTCAGTCTTAGGTGCTGTTTTAGTAGCCATAAATCCTCCTTACTTAGTTTCTTTGTGAGTTGTATGCTCTTTACAGAATTTACAATACTTCTTTAGTTCCAATCTTTCAGTAGTATTTTTCTTGTTCTTATATGTCACATAATTTCTGTTTTTACATTGTGTGCATTCAAGTACTACTCTATCTGCCATAAAAACACCTCCAGTGCTAAAAAAAAGAGCCGCCTTTGGCTCCTTCTAATTTACAAAGTAATACTACCACATAAGTCCCTATTTGTAAAGCAATTTGTAATAATTTTCTCTGTTTTTTATGCAATTTATCCCATTAAAAAATTTAATAACAAATCTATGCCTTTTTATGCTGAAAAGATTAAAATTTTAAAAATATTTTTGTAGGAAAATAAAAAATCTAAAAATAAGACCTATATTAAGGGGAAATGTCTTTATAAGTTCAGGCAAATATTTAATCTCTTTCACTATTTTTTTAAGAATTTCCCTTTCCCTTTGACTAAAATTAGCTACAAAATCTTTATTTAACAAAAATTGTCCAATAATTAAAATAACTCCTAAGAGTAAACATATAAATCCAGTCATCTTATTTATTTGTGCTAATTCAATATTTTGTGCCGTAAAAAGATTTTGAAAAAATACTACAATCCTCAAGGATACAATTGAATTTAAAAAATAGTGAATTATTACAGTACAGGCGATATTTTCTGTTATTGCGTAAATAATTCCTACTGCAATACCAAATAAAAAACCTGATTTATATTTTCCATAATGAAATAGTCCAAAAACTATTGCCATAAATAGTATTCCATAGTCACTTGTGACGTTCATTAGCTTTCTTTGGACTAAATACCTAAAAATATATTCTTCAAATAAGACAAATAATATCATAGTAATGCTTACATATAAATCAATAAATCTACTAGTCTCATTACCCGCTTCTTGTAAAGCATCTAAATTTGTTGTTAAAATGATAATTCCCTGATAAATAAAAACATACTTTAAAAATAAAATTAGCTCTTTTACTTTTATTTTTTTTATTCCCTTGATTAAATCTCTAAAAAAATCCCTAATATGAATACCAAAAAAACAACTAAAGCCAATAAATATAGAAATAGGATTTAGAAGTGACCTAAATACTAAAAAAGAATCAGAAACTTCTTTAAATTTAATTGATGCTAAAAAAATAAAAATAATAAAAGAAACAATTGTCGCATATCCTATATTTTCTAAAATTTTTTTCCTTTCTATATTCATTATAAAATCTCCTTTTTTATTCTTTTTGTGCTTTTAATTATTTTTTTCTCTGTCAAAAATTTTTAAGATTTCACTTATTTCAGCAAAGTCCATAAAGTCATAAATTTTCCAGTGATCTGGAAGTAGTAAACTATAGGGTTCAAGAGAAAATCTCTTGTCCATTAAAAGAATTTTTCCTCTGTCATCTTCTGTTCTTATAACGCGACCCGCCGCTTGGACAACCTTTATCATGCCTGGATAAATGTAGGCATACTCGTAACCTCTATTGTACTTTTTTTGGAAGTGGCTCTTTAAAATATTTCTCTCATAAGATAGTCCAGGTAGCCCCACAGTTATAATGGCGACACCTCTTAATCTCTCTCCAATTAAGTCTACTCCTTCAGAAAAAACTCCACCCATAACTGCAAAAGCCCTGGTGCTAGAAGAAAAAGTGAAATTATTTAAAAATTCTTGACGCTCACTTTCTGTCATTTCCCTATTTTGTTTTACTGCATCAGGGTCTATTTCAAGATATTTTTCGTAGACAATTTCCATAAAGGAATAAGAGGGGAAAAAGAAAATATAATTTCCATCATCATTAGAAAAATTCTTAAGATTTTCAATTATTTCATCAATGGAATCTTCTCTATCTCTATAAACTGTGGAGATTTTATTATTTCTAAGGACTGCTAAATTTTCTGGATTAAAGGGCGATTTTATCTTGTAATAGTTCGTCCTTTCATCTGCCCCTAAAAGTTTCCCATAATATTTTATGGGACTTAGGGTTGCTGAAAAAAATATAGATGATCTTGGCGTCCTCAAAATATTTTCAAAAATTGGCGCAATATCTAGGGACTTTATTTTTACAGAGTCATGACTTTTTATGGAGACAAAGTCCCTATTGTAGTATTCCAAAATTTTTATGTACTTAAAAATTTTAAAATAAATGTCAAGAGCATCTTCATAACCCTCAACTTCCTTGTCCTTGGTTAAAAAATCATTCATGGAAAAAACTAACTTTTCCACTTCTCCATTAAATTTTAAAAAAGAATCATAAGTGTAATAAGTTTTATCTCCCAAATTTTTAAATTCTTCTATTGCACTCACAAGATGTTTTCTGCTTGCCTTTCTCTTTTTGGGAAGGAGGTCTAAAAGTTTTTCCAAGTCTCCAATAAAAACTTCTGCCGAATACATTTCTCTACCTCTTTCCAAAAGATTGTGGCTCTCGTCTACTAAGAGGCTAAATTTTAGCATGGAGTTTTCGAAAAATCTCTTTAAATAAACTGTTGGGTCGAATATGTAATTGTAGTCGCAGACAATAAAATCAGAAAAGTCCAATAAATCCAATTGATATTCAAAGGGACAGACCATGTGAAGCCTTGCAAATTTTTCTATATTTTCCCTGGAAAAATCATCGCAGGAGTCAAAAATATCTATTATGGCGTCATTAACTCTGTCAAAATGTCCCTCGGCATAGGGGCAATCCTTGGGATTGCAAGAAACCCTGTCATTTAAGCAAATTTTTTCCTTTGCAGTGACAATGGTAATCTTTAGTTTTAATTTTTTATTTAAAAGTCTTTCCAGGGCATCTTTTGCCGCTTGTTTACCCGTAGACCTTGCCACTAGATAAAAGGCCTTGTCAATTTTATCTTCTCCCATGGCTTTTATTGTTGGAAAAATCGTAGAAATGGACTTGCCAATGCCCGTTGGAGCCTCTACAAATAATTTATTTTCATCATCAATGGTATTATAAACTGCAACTGAAAGTTCTCTTTGACCCTTTCTAAAATTTTTAAAGGGAAATTTTAATTTTTTTATGGAATCATCCCTTGTATCTTTCCACTGGACAATTCTCTTGGAAAACTCCAAATATTCCATTAAAGTTTCCATGAAAAAGTCGCGAAGTTCTCCAAAGGAAAAAGTCTTTTTTATATTTAAAGTTTCTTCTGTTTCAAGTTGGTAGTAAGTCAGCATGACATTTACCCTGTCAAGTTCATTGTCCTTGGCATAAATATAAGCATAGCACTTAGCCTGTGCCCAGTGCATTATATTTTCTTCTTTTTTAAGATCTTCTAAGTCTCTTGTAGTTGATTTTATTTCGTCAACTGTGACTTCCTCTGAAACTTCAATTCCATCGGCACGACCTTCCACAGTAAAATTTATGTCTTCAATTTCTTCTGTAGTCCTCAAAAAAACTTCTGTCAAAAAATCCTTAGAATATTCTCTTTGGACTTTTTGGTGCGCCTTTATGCCCTCGACAGCCCTTTTGTTGGAAAAAAATCTCCTGTCGATGTCGCCAGATCTCTTGACGAATTCTATTAAATTTCTTACGGAGATTTTTACTTCCTTCACGCTAACCCTTCCTTTTTAAAATTATTTCTTAAAAATTATTCCAAATCTAAAAAATCAAGTTGTCTTAAAGCTTCAAATAAAATAATATTTGCAGAATTTGACAAGTTTAAACTTCTTCCATAGTCCTTTAACATGGGAATTCTTATTGCCATGTCATAATTTCCAAAAATCAAATCTTCAGGCAAACCTCTAGTTTCTGGTCCAAAAACTATAAAGTCGCCATCCTTAAATTTCACATCAGAATATTTTTTCTTTGCCTTAGTAGAGGCAAGATAAAAATTGCTATCTGGATATTTTTCCACAAGTTCATCATAGGAATCGTAATAATTTATATCTACAAGATGCCAATAATCAAGCCCTGCCCTTTTTAGGTGTTTATCGTCAACAGAAAAACCAAGCGGCTTTATAAGATGAAGCCTAGTATGAGTAAGTCCACAAGTTCTTGCAATTGCACCTGTGTTAAAGGGGATTTCCGGTTCATAAAATACTATATTTAACATTTTTTGTCTCCTTCTAAAATTTCTATGGCACATTTAAGTCCATCAAGGGCAGAAGAAATTATTCCTCCAGAATAACCTGCGCCCTCTCCTATGGGAAATAAATTTTCAACTTTTATGCTTCTATAATTTTCTCTTACAATTTTAACTGGCGAAGATGTCCTTGTTTCCACTCCCGTTAGAATTGCGTCATCACTTGAAAATCCATAAACTCTTTTATCCATGACCCTTAGGGCATTTTTTATAGCCTGATTAATAGATTCAGGATAAATTTCATTTAAGTCGGCAAAAACATAGCCTGGCTTAAAAGTTGGTATAACTTCTCCAAGTTTTTCTGTCACTTTATTTTCAAAAAAGTCTTTAACTCTTTGAACTGGTGCCTTGCCCTCGCCCAATTCATAGGCCTTTTTTTCTATTTCATTTTGAAAATTCATGCCAGCTAAATTTCCCTCTCCAAAAATTTTATCATCAATAGTGGCAACTACTGCTGAATTTGAATTGTCGCCAGATCTATCGTGATAAGACATTCCATTTACGCAGAGCTCCCTTTTTATTGAAGAAGAGTTCACTACATAGCCGCCAGGACACATGCAAAAGGTGTAAACAGAATGGGCTTCATTTTTATCTGTAACATTTAGCTGATAAGTTGCTGCTGGAAGTTTATCTGAAAACATGCCATACTGTGCCCTTTCAATATTTTTTCTAAGGTGCTCAATTCTAAAACCTACAGCAAAGGGTTTTTGCTCAAGTAAATTATATTTATCAAGCATAGAAAAAGTATCTCTTGCAGAATTTCCAAGAGCCAAGATGTAAGCATCGGCAGAATATTCTCCCTTGTCTGTTATTATTTTATTGATTTTTCCATTTTTTATGTCAAGATCTAAAAGTTTTTCACTGAATTTATATCTTGCACCCTGAGCCTCAATTTCACGTCTCATGTTTTTTATAACCTGGCGTAAAATATCTGTACCTATGTGGGGTTTTTGCTCGTATAAAATATCTTCTGGTGCACCATTTTCCACAAAAATGTCAAAGACATGAGAGACCCTCTTGTCCTTTGATCTGGATGTAAGTTTTCCGTCAGAAAAAGTTCCTGCACCACCTTCTCCAAATTGTACATTGGAATTTTCATCAAGCTCTCCACTTTCGTGAAGTCTTTCAATGTCCTTTACCCTTTCATCAACAGCCTTGCCTCTTTCAATTAGAGTTACCTTTACGCCCTCTTTTGAAAGTAAATAGGCAGCAAAAAGTCCCGCAGGTCCAGTTCCAACTATGACCGCAGTTTTTATATTATTAATATTTTTAACTTCAAGCTTTTCTTCCTGAAATTCATCAATATTATTTTTAAGTCTCTTAATAGTTTTCTTGTCTATGTCTTTTAAATCAAGGTCCACTAAAACTTGGTAGACATAATTAATTTCACGTCTGGCATCTAGGGATTTTTTGTAAATTTTATAGTCAAAATCCTTTTTATTTAATTCCTTTTCAATTTTCCCTCGCAAAAACTTTTCGTCCTTGTCGTAGGGAACTTTAATATTTCTTAAAATAATCATATTTTCACCAAAAACATTATAACACGAAAAAATCCCATTTTAACAAATTGTCCTTAATGCTATAATAAAAAAGGAGGTAATAATGAAAAAAGATTTATCTTACATAAAAATTATAATTATTGCAGTCATACTCGCACTTTTTATTAGGACTTTTCTCTTTAATATAGTTAGAGTTCAGCAAACTTCAATGTATCCAACCGTAAAACCCAATGACATAATTTTGTCCTCATCCCTTTACAGATTCAAAAGAGATTTTAAGAGAGGAGACATTGTTGTCTTTAAATCTTCTTCTGAAAATAAAATGCTAATTAAAAGAATTGTTGGACTTCCTGGAGAAAAGATTGAAATTTATGATGGCTCAATTTATATTGACGGAAAAATTTTAGAGGAAAAATATTTTAAGGAAAAACCCTACACCCTATCACCTACAAGGGATTTTGAAATAAAAGAGGATGAATTATTTGTCCTTGGCGATAACAGAAGTCCTGGAGGATCTGTGGATTCGAGGATTTTTGGTCCCATTAAAATAAAAGATATAAAATCCCATCCTTTTTTTAGAATCTTTCCAATAAATTCAAAAAAATTTATAAATGAAATAAACTAAAATAGAGACCTCATTAGGTCTCTTTTATTTTTGGCAAAATTATTTCAAATATGGTTCCTATAATTTCGCCCTTTTCATTTATATTGTCTAAAATTTTTATATCTCCTCTTAATTTTTCCATAATATTTTTTACGAGATTTAAGCCAATTCCGTAGCCTCCACTTTTTCGATTTCTGGATCCATCAACTCTATAAAATAAATCAAAAACTTTATCTTTATCTTCATCACTTATGCCAATGCCAGTATCTCTTACTTCAATAAAATAATTTTTTTCATTCTCTTTAAAATAAAAATTAAGACTTCCGCCCTCAATGTTATAAAGTATTCCATTTTTACCAAGATTTAAAAGAACTCTCTCTAACAAAATGTCATTAGAATAAATTATTTTATTTTCCACATTAGAAATAATCTTAACATTTTTTTCTTCTGCCCTATCCTCCAAGTCAAAGGCAACTTCTTCAACTAAATCTTTTATGTTAAAATTTCTTAAAACTGCATTTTCCCTGCGATTTAAAAATAAAAGTGATTCAATAATTTTTGAAATCCTATCAATATTTTCGTCAAAATTATCTATTAAATCTTTTAACTCTCCATCAGAAATTTTATTTTTCATTAGATAAATTTCAAGAGAGGACTTCATTATGGAAATTGGTGTGTTTAACTCATGGGCAATTGCCGATGAAAGAGATTTTTCCCTTGCATAGCTTGAATAAATTTTATCAAGGGACTTTTCAAAGGCAAGAGAAAGTTCCTCAATTTCCTGAGACTCCCCTGGCATATAAATATTTTCTTCACTCTTTATATTATCTACATCAATTTTTTGAACTCTTTCCTTTAATTTTTTTAGTGGTCTTAAAAGTCTTGAAACTAAGACATAATAACCAAGAGATCCAAGAGCAATTGTTGAGGAAATAACTATAAGAGAAAAGTTTTTTATCTCTTTTGTAGATTTTAATTTAGAATCTTCAAGGACTATGAAATAATCGTCGCCCTTTTTCCCTTCTTCCTGGACAATTTTTTCGCCAATATCTAAAATTCTTTTTTCTTGATACTTGCCAATAATGTAATTAGATGATGCCGTCATAATTATAAAAATTAAAATTATGGAAAAAATCAACTTGAAAACTATGGTATTCTTAATATCTTTAATCTTCTTCATCAATAATATAGCCCTTTCCAATTTCATTTCTTATAATATTTTTCCCTAGCCTTGTCTTTAATTTTTTTCTAAGGGCAGACATGTGAACTCTAACAACATTGGAAAATATATCCACTTCATCATTCCAAACATGCTCCATTAATTCTTCTGTTGTGACATATCTTCCCAAATTGAAAAATAAATATTCCAAGATGCCAGCTTCCTTTGCTGTGAGTTTTAAATTTTCTCCATCAATTTTAAAAGTTCTCTTCCTTGTGTCAAAACTTATTCCCTTTGTTTCTATCACTGCATCTTTTATTGTAGTTTTTCGTCTAAGTAGTGACCTAATTCTCGCCTTTAATTCCTCAAAATGAAAGGGCTTTAAGACATAGTCATTGGCTCCAAGATCAAAACCCTTTACCCTATCGTCAACATCAGAAAGGGCCGTAAGCATAATAATATTTACTTCCCTATCCCTAGCTCTAACTTCTTTTAAAATTTCAAATCCGTCTTTTTTGGGCAAATTTATATCTAAAATAATGAGGTCATAATCATTTGTAAATGCCATAAAAGATCCTTCTTCACCATCAAGGGCTGTGTCAACAGCATAACCACAGTGAACTAAGCCTTCTTTTATAGTTTCCAAAAGTTTTTCTTCATCTTCAACAAGTAAAATTTTCATTTTTTTCTCTTCCATTTTTCGTGATAAACCCTGTAATTTGGATCAAAGATTTCAGATTTATCCAGCAATTTAAAATCCTTAAAGTCTGGGATAAATGTATCTGCCCCTTCAACTACAGTGTCCACTCTTGTTACAAGAAGTTCGTCAATCTTATTCCACAAAAGTTTTACAATTTCTGCTCCGCCAATTACAAAAACTTCCTTGTCTGGATATTTATTTATAATATTTTCAAGCTTTTCTATTGAATCAACATAATATAAATCTTTTTTATCTTCTCTCTTAGATCTTGTAAAGACAATAGAAATCCTATTGGGAAGTTGTCTTCCAATAGCATCAAGGGTGTGTCTACCCATGACGATAATATTATTTGTAGTGTATTCTTTAAACATGTGAAGGTCATCTTCAACAAATAAAATTTGCTCGCCATCCTTTGCAATGGCATTTTTATTGTCAACTAATATAAGTAATTTCATTTTATCCCCCTATAAATATATCTTAGATTAATCCTATCTTAACAAAAAATATTCAAATTGTTTTTATGATTAATACTTTTTTTAAAAAATTTTTACATAAATGAATTTATTGTAAATTTATCTTGAAATTTTTATCTTTCTCTGCTATACTAATGTTGTTGTGGCGACATAGCCAAGTGGTAAGGCACGGGTCTGCAACACCCTTATCACCGGTTCAAATCCGGTTGTCGCCTCCATAATAATCTACTGATTTTTAGTCAGTAGATTTTTTTTTGCAATTTTTATAAACGTTAAAAAAGCAGCCTCAAAGCTGCTAATTTCATTTTTCCTTTATAATTTCTATTGCTTTTTTAAGTTGAGTGTCTGTGTCCATGTAATCAATGCCAATTCCCTTAATATTTTCTGGAAGCTCAACTTCTATGTCTGGTTTTATTCCAATTTTATTAATGGACTTACCCTTTGGAGTAAAATATTCTGAAGTTGTAAGTTTTAAACCATCGCCTTCAGGCAAAGAGATTACATTTTGCACTACGCCTTTTCCATAAGTTGTCTTTCCAATAATTTTTGCTCTATCAAGATCTCTTATGGCACCAGATAAAATTTCTGAAGCTGATGCAGAACCTTCATTTACAAGTACAACCATTTTGATGTCATTATACTTGTCGTCTAATTTATAATCTTGAACTATTTCACCCTTGTTGTCTTTTAAAGTTACAAAAGTGGACTTTGGAAGAATTGCATCGCCTATTTCAACTGCAGCGTCAACTACGCCCCCAGGATTTCCTCTCATGTCAAGGATTATTCCCTTTACGCCTTCTTTTGTAAGTTCATTTAAAGCCTTTACAAAGTCTTTTCCAGTTTCTTCGTCAAACATTGTTATGCCAATATAGCCAATGTCTCCAATTTTATTTTTTATAATAGAATCAATTTTAATTTCTTCTCTTTTTATCTCAACTTCTTTTGTCTCTAAATTTTTCTTTTTTAGAAGCAAAATTTTAACAGTAGTTCCCTTTTCGCCACGCATTTCTTTTGATGCTTCATTAATTTTTTCTGCAGAAAAATCTTTTCCATTGATTTTTAAAATTTTATCTCCAGATTCTACTCCAGCTCTATCAGCAGGCGAACCCTTAATTGGCGAAATTACTGTCACAGTTCCGTCTTCATCGGGAGAAATTATAACTCCAATGCCTTGAAATTTTCCCGTAGTAGTTTCAGATAATTTTTTCATTTCATCTGATGTAAGATATTGTGAATAAGGGTCAGCTAAACCTGCAACGAGACCTTTTAAAAGACCAGCTTCTAAATTTTCATCTTTAATATCTTTATTGTAAAGATAATTTTCTCTCAAATATTTTTCTAAGACTATTACCTTGCCAAAATTTTCATTGGAAGATAAAACCTGTCTTACAGTTATTATTCTTGTAACAAAAGCAGTTGTAATCACAAGAAGTACAACTGCTATAATTTTTAAAAATTTATTATTTTTCATTAAACATATCCCAATGGATTTACAGGAGATCCATTAACCCTCACTTCAAAATGTAAATGTGCTCCTGTTGAAAGACCAGTTGAACCAACAAAGGCAATAACATCGCCAGCTTTTACAGATTCGCCAACACCTACATTTAGAGCTGAACAGTGAGCATACACTGTAACTGTGTCGCCATGATCAACCATTACTACATTTCCATAACCACTCATTAGCTTTGACATAATTACTGTACCAGACTTGGCAGCAACAATTGGCGTGCCACTTGGTGCAGGAATATCTACTCCTGAGTGAAATTTTGAATAGCCAAGTATTGGGTGTATTCTATATCCAAAAGGTGAGGAAATAGAATAGTGACCAGGTACTGGCCAAGTATAACTTTGTCCATTTCTAGGTGCAGAAGATACGGAAATATTGCTGTGAACTCTAGTAGCCTTTCTTGCTCTTGCAGCAGCTTCTTCAGCCTTCTTTTGTTCTGAAATTTGTTTTTGAAGTCTTACTATTTCTGCATCTAAACTATCCCAATTTGCTTGAGCTTTTTCAAATTCAGCCTTGTATAATTCTAAGTTTGACTCTAAAACCTTCATGTAATTATTTTTTGCATCAATTGCAGCTTGATAAGTTTGTCTTTCATTTATGACTGCTGCCTTATTTGCTGATAATTTAGCCTTATCTATTTGAAGTCTTTGTTCACTTTCCTTTATAGTTTCAATTTGTTCACCAATAAATTCAATTAATTCTCTATCAGCCTTAGCTATAGAAGAAATAATTTCATTATTTCTAAGTAATTCTTCTATGTCCTTAGAGTTTAAAATTACTTCAAGGAAATTAACATTACCTCTCTTATACATTTCTCTTAGTCTCATACGAAGTGCTTCTGTATTTTCCTCAAGATTTACTTGAGCTTCTTCTAGTTTATCTTGATTTTCTTTTATGTCTTTATTTAAACTACTAATTTCACCTTCTAAAGTTGAAATTTTTGCAGAAGTTACTTGAATTCTTTCATCTAAATTGACAATTTCATCATTTACAACTTTCTTTTCACTTTCAGTATTTGAAATATTGCTTTTTTGCTTTTTTATTTTATTTTTTACTTCTCTTTGTTCTTGTTTCTTTTTATTTTTTTCAATAGTTAGACTCTTTGAACTCTTAGCAATAGCACCACTTGGGACAGCCATAAGTGCTGCTAGACATATTGCAAGAATCTTTTTCTTACTATACATCACTAATTTTCACCTACACATCCAAAAATTTTTTAGTTGAAAATAAACTTCCAAAGAAGCCTATTCCCACTCCAATACAAAGGAAGATTATAAATAAATCTGTCCTAATAGCAAGAGCGGACACCAAATCCACATGAGTAATATCATAAAGTTGAGGATTTAATCTGTCGAACAAAATTTCATAGAGTTTCATAGTTATAAATCCTGCTATCAAAGCACCAACTACACCAAAAATTATTCCATTAATTAGGAAAGGTCCTCTTATATAGGTATTAGTTGCCCCAACATATTTCATGATATTTATTTCTTTTCTTCTATTTGAAATTGCAATCTTAATAGTATTGTGAATAATTAGAACAGATACAAGAACTAAAATAAGAACTATTCCTGCTCCAACATATTTTACTCCATTTTGAACTTTTATCATTTGAGTAACAAAATCATAGTAATAATTGTGATCCTCAACAATTGGAAGGTCCTTGTATTTATCTTCTATTTCTTTTCCATAAGATAATTTCTTCATTTCAACAGTAACTGATGCTGGTAGAGGGTTTCCACCAGGAATATTTTCTAATATTTTGGAATTATCTCCAAAACTTTCTTTAAATTCCTTTAAAGCTTCATCTCTTGAAACATAAGAAACTTTTTTAACCTTATTATTGTTATGAAGTTCGTCAATAAAATCATTGACATCACTTGGGCTTGCCTCATCTTTTAAGAAGAAAACAACCTTATCCAACTTTTCTCCAGTTTGGTAAGCAAATCCATTTAAGTTTACTATCATAAGCATTACAACGCCAAAAAGTGTCAGCATTGCAGCAATGGATATAATAGATGTAAAAGACATTGTCTTATTTCTCCAAAGGCCAGAAAAAGATTCTTTCACAACATTAAAGAACTGTCTTATTATTTTCATAATAACCTCCTTCTTTAATATCTGAAATAATTTGTCCTTGATCTAAAGTTACAACTCTCTTGTTAAATTTATTTACAATATTAACTGCATGAGTTGCCATTATGACAGTTTTACCATCATCATTAATATTTTTTAAAGCACTCATAATGTCCCAAGCTGTAGACTCATCAAGATTTCCTGTTGGTTCATCACATACAAGGTAGGGTGCTTTATTTACTATTGCTCTTGCTATAGAAACTCTTTGTGATTCTCCACCAGAAAGTTCAGATGGATAAGCTTTTTTCTTGTCACTTAAATTTACAAGATCAAGAGCATAATCAACTTTTTCATTTATTTCTTTTTTTGACTCTCCAAGAATTTCAAGGGCAAAAGCCACATTTTCATAAACAGTCTTTTTTTCTAATAGTCTGTAGTCTTGGAACACAACAGAAATATTTCTCCTTAACTTAGGTATCATATATTTAGATAGTTTTGTTATCTCATTGTCGCCAATATAAATTTTTCCACGATTAGCTTTTTCTTCTCTAATTAAAAGTTTAATCATAGTAGATTTTCCGGCGCCAGATGGTCCAACTAAAAATACAAAATCACCACGAGGTATTTCTATACTTACATTTGAAAGTGCAGTAACACCATTGTTGTATTCCTTAAATACATTTTCAAATTTAATCATAAATTACACCTTTCTATAATCTTTAATAATTATATTACAAAGTGGTTACAAATGTACAGTAAATTTATTAATTTTCTGTATTTTTTCAATTATTCTAAATATTTTTAAAAAATAGCAATTCTATTTTTGAATTTTTTTTAAAAAAATATTTTACATTTCAAAAGACATCGTGTATAATTTTGAAGTAAAAAAGTAATTTATTTAAATGTTGTTTAAATGTAGGAGGAATTATGCAAAGATACATTGGAACAGTAGTACGTGGAATCCGTACACCGATTGTAAAAAGTGGAGACAATCTAGTAGATATTGTCGTTGATTCCCTAGGAAAAGCTCTTGAATCAGAAAATATTTCTATGAAAGATAGAGATGTTGTCGCAGTAACAGAATCACTTGTTGCAAGAGCTCAAAATAATTATGTCTCTATAGATGACATTGCTTGTGATATTAATAATAAATATGATGGAGAAATCGGAATAGTATTTCCTATTTTAAGTCGTAATAGATTTTCAACAATATTAAGAGGAATCGCAAAATCAGGAAAGAAAATCCATTTTCTATTCTCCTACCCTTCTGATGAAGTTGGAAACTCACTAATGGATCCAAACCTTCTTTATGAAGCAAAGATCAATCCTTTCACAGATGTGCTAGAAGAAAAAGATTATAGAAGAATTTTTGGTGAAGTTGTTAAACACGAATTTACAGGTATTGACTATGTAACTCTTTACAAAGAAATTTGTGGCGGCAACTGTGAAATCCACTTCTCAAATGATCCTAAGACAATTTTAAATTATACAGATGAAGTTCTTATTGGTTCAACTCACACAAGATTTTCTATTAAGAGACTTCTAAAAGACGCAGGAGCAAAAGTTGTTCTTGGCCTTGACGATATCTTAAATGAATCAATTAATGGCAGTGGTTTTAATAAAGATTTTGGTCTTCTTGGATCAAACTTTGCATCTGAAAGCAAATTAAAATTATTCCCTAGAGATGGCGAAGAATTTGTAAATGCTGTTCAAAAGAAATTAATTGACAAATACAATAAAGAAATCGAAGTAATGATTTATGGCGACGGTGCCTTTAAAGATCCAGTAGGAAAAATTTGGGAACTTGCTGACCCAGTAGTTTCTCCTGCTCACACTAAGGGACTTGCTGGAACACCAAGCGAACTTAAAATAAAATATATTGCAGACACTGATCTTAAAGACATGGATGCAGAACATGCAACTGCTGCAATGAAAGAAAAAATTTCTCACAAAAATAAAGATTTAGTTGGAACTAATGAAACTCTTGGAACAACACCAAGAAGAATCACTGACTTATTGGGAAGTCTTTGTGACTTAACAAGTGGTTCAGGAGACAAAGGAACTCCAGTAGTTTTAATTCAAGGTTACTTCGATAACTTTGCAACTGAATAATTAATCTAAAAATATAAATTTAAGGAGCCTCGGCTCCTTTTTTTTGTATATTTTTAAAGCTCTATTTTTATCTTTACTATTCTTTTAAGATTTTTATTATAATAATTTTAAAAATATCTTCCTTTTCTTTGATAAAACCTTTTCATTGTATTACAATTAAATAAGAGGTGGTAGATATGAAGTTAAAAACCATGAGCCTAGATAATGCTCTCTTAAAGAGTTTAAAAGACTACATAGATACTTTTGATAATAAGGAAAACAATATTATTAGTATTCTTCACTATGCTCAAGATATTTTTGGATATCTTCCAAAGGAACTCCAAATTTATATAGCAAGACTTACTAATCTTCCTGCAAGCAAAATAAATGGCATAGTAACTTTTTATTCCTTCTTTAATGAAAAGAAAATGGGAAAATTTAAAGTCGACGTCTGTCTTGGTACGGCTTGCTTTGTTAAGGGCTCAGAAGAAATTATGAAGGCCTTTAGAGATGAATTAAATGTGGATGGAGATGGACTTAGCGAAGATGGTCTATTTAATGTCAACTCTATTAGATGTGTTGGTGCCTGTGGCATTGGTCCAGTAGTTCGTGTAAATGACAAAATTTATGGTCATGTTGAAGTGGCAGATGTAAAAGAAATTATTGCATCTCACAGAAAAGAATTAGAAGAAGTAAGTAAATAGAAAAACTATACAAAGGAGGTAATTATGGCAAAAATAGATTCCTTGGAAAAACTTCTTTCTATAAAAGAATCAAGGCATCACCAAACTATTTTAAGAGATATTGGCGAAATGCAAGACGATGATGTTATAGAAATTTTTATAACTGGCAACGAAAGAGAAAAATACGCAGAAATCGAAAAAGTTTTTGATGACTTAAAAAGTTTTGTTCGTGCAAAGGGTATGCGCAACTGCAAATTTTTATTTAAAGATGATCCAAATCAAAAGGAAAAGTTTAACATTGAAATAAAATTTAATGTCTGTGCAAATGTAAAAAGCGATTCTCTTAACACTGATGCTATAAAAGATTTTATCTTAAATGTTGCTTCTATGAAGAGTCAAACCCTCGAATACGAAAAAGAGGTGTCACATGAATAATTTAAGATTACAAATACTTATTTGCAAGGGTACTGGTTGTGTCTCTGCAAGAAGTGATTTAATTAAAGAAAACTTCGACAGGGCAATTGAACACTATAAAATAAAAGATGTTGAAGCAATGATAACTGGATGTTTTGGTTTTTGTGGCGAAGGTCCAATTGTAAAAGTTGAACCCGACAATGTTTTTTACACTCATGTAAGTCCAGATGATGTAAATGAAATTGTTGCTGAACACATTATTCATGGTAGACCTGTCAAGAGACTTCTCTACAAAAACCCAAAAAACAAAGAGCCAATTTACAATCAAAAAGAAATGAGTTTTTATGGAAAACAAACTCGTGTCGCTTTAAAAAACTGTGGCAAAATTGACCCAGAAAATATTGACGACTATATTTCCTACGATGGCTATCAAGCCCTTTTAAAAGTTTTAACTGAAATGACTCCGCAAGATGTAATTGATCTTATAAAAGCATCTGGACTTCGTGGTCGCGGTGGTGGAGGTTTTCCAACTGGAATAAAATGGCAAAATACATATAATTCTCCAGGAGAAGAAAAATATATTTTCTGCAATGCTGACGAAGGCGACCCTGGTGCCTTTATGGATAGAAGTATTTTGGAAGGCGACCCAAATTCCATTGTTGAGGCTATGACTATTGGAGGATATGCAACTGGTGCAAAGCATGGCGTAGTTTATATTAGAGCAGAATATCCCCTTGCCATTCACAGACTAAAAACTGCCATTTCTCAAGCTAGAGATTATGGATTTTTAGGCAAAAATATTTTTAATTCTGGCTTTGATTTTGATATTGAAATTAGATATGGAGCTGGCGCCTTTGTCTGTGGTGAAGAAACTGCACTTATACATTCTGTTGAAGGCAAAAGAGGCGAGCCTACTAGAAAACCACCTTTCCCTAGTGTAAAGGGCTATATGGGTAAGCCTACTACTGTAAATAATGTTGAAACTTATGCAAATATCCCAAAGATTATTTTGCGTGGAACTGACTGGTTTACTTCCATGGGAACAGAAAAATCTAAGGGCACAAAAGTTTTTGCCCTAGCTGGCAAGGTAAACAATGTCGGACTTGTTGAAGTACCTATGGGTATAACTATTCGTGAAATTGTCTACGACATTGGCGGCGGTATTCCAAATGGCAAAAAATTTAAGGCAGTACAAATTGGTGGACCTTCTGGTGGAATGATTACCAAGGAAAATATTGACACGCCAATAGATTATGAAAATTTAAAGGAAATTGGCGCCATGATGGGGTCTGGTGGGCTTATTGTTATGGACGAAGACAACGACATGGTTGAAATTGCAAAATTCTATCTTGAATTTACTCAAGATGAATCCTGTGGTAAATGCACACCTTGTCGAGTTGGAACAAAAAGGCTTCTGGAAATGCTTAAAAATCTTTTAGATGACAAGGGTTCAGATGAAGATTTACAAAAAATCGAAGATTTATGTCACAACATAATTAATTCGGCTGCTTGTGGCCTTGGTCAAACTGCCCCTAACCCAATTTTATCCACTATGAAGTATTTCCCTGACGAATACTTAAAATATGCAAGACATGAAGTTAAGAGAGCCTACAAAATAAATAAGGATAAGTGCATTGGCTGTCACAGATGTGCAAGAGAATGTCCTGTAAAATGTATTTCAGGAAATCCTAAGGAAAAGCACGAAATCAATGAGGACAAGTGCATAGCCTGCGGAACTTGCTTTAAGACATGTCCTGTTGGTGCAGTTGTGGAACCTAAATAGAGGTGAATTATGATAAATTGTGTTATTAATGATAAAAAATTAAAAGTTAAGGAAGGCACGACAATCTTAGAAGCGGCAAAAGAAATTGGCATCGACATCCCTACACTTTGTCATATGAAGCTTCCAAACTTTAATTACGAAAATAAACCATCAAGCTGTAGAATTTGTATGGTTGAAGTTGTTGGAAGGCCAAAACTTTGTACAGCTTGTTCTGAAGAAATAACTGAAGGAATGATAGTAAAGACAGATACTCCAAAGGCAGTTGAGGCAAGAAAAATTAACCTAGAGCTTCTTCTTTCCAATCATCCAAAGGACTGTCTAGTGTGTCCTAAAAATTTAAACTGTGAACTTCAAGCCTTAGCAGAAAAAATGGGCATAAGAGAAATTGCCTACAAGGGCGAAAGAATGCAGCACAAAGTTGATGCTTCTTCAAATTCTATTTACAGAAATCCCAATAAATGTGTAATGTGTAGAAGATGCGAAACAATGTGTAATGAAGTTCAAACTGTAGGAACTCTCAGTGGACTAAATCGTGGCTTTGACGCCATAGTTGCCCCTGCCTTTAATATTCCTCTTGCTGAAAGTTCTTGTACCTTCTGTGGTCAATGTGTGGCAGTTTGCCCAACTGGTGCAATAGTAGAAATTGATGCAACGGCTAAAGTTTTTAATGCAATAAAAAATCCAAAGAAACATGTAGTAGTTCAAGTTGCCCCATCAATTAGAGTTGCTATTGGAGAACTCTTTGACATGGAAGCTGGCGAAGTTACCACAGGAAAACTTGTGACAGCTCTTAGAAAGCTTGGCTTTGATGTAATCTTTGACACAGACTTTTCAGCAGACTTAACAGTTATGGAAGAAGCAAGTGAACTGGTTGATAGAATCGAAAACAACAAAACTCTTCCAATTTTAACTTCCTGCTGTCCAGCCTGGGTTAGATTTATTGAAATGAATTATCCCGACATGTTAGACATTCCTTCAAGTTGTAAGTCCCCACAAATTATGATGGGTTCAATGGTAAAAACATATTATGCAAATAAAACAGGAATCCCTGCCAAGGACATTGTCATGGTTTCAGTAATGCCATGCACAGCAAAAAAAGCTGAGGCAGCAAGATCAGAGCTTGGTACAAAAGACATGCGTGATGTGGACTATGTCCTCTCAACCAGAGAGCTCGGCAGAATGATCAAACTTTACGGCATAGACTTTAACGGACTTGAAGAAGGCAAATTTGATAAATTAATGGGCGAATCTTCTGGCGCAGGAACAATTTTTGGCACAACAGGTGGAGTAATTGAAGCAGCTATAAGAACTGCCAGCGAATGGTTAACTGGCAAGGAACTTGAAAAAATTGAATTTGAAGAACTAAGAGGTCTAAAGGGCATAAGAGGAGCCCAAGTTAAAATTGGTGACTTGAATTTAAAAGTTGGCATTGCTCATGGTCTTGGCAACGCAAGAAAATTATTAGATGGCATAAGGAGCAAGAAGTACGACTTCGACGCCATAGAAATTATGGCTTGCCCTGGTGGCTGCATTGGTGGCGGCGGTCAACCTTATCACCATGGTCACGAAGAAATTCTTTTGAAGAGACAAAGAGCCCTTTATGACATTGACAAAAATAAAAAATTCAGAAAGGCTCACGAAAATCCAATGATAAAAGAAATTTATGAAAATTATCTAGGAAAGCCTTATGGAGAAAGAGCTCACGACCTACTTCATACATCTTACTCTCCAAGAGAAAAAATTTAATATTATTTTTAAAAATAAAAAGTGGAGGCTCTTGCTTCCACTTTTTTCCTTGCACATTAAAAATTATATGAAACAAAAAAGGCTCCATTAATAGAGCCTAAAATTTTATTTTTCTACTGTAACTTTTACTTCTTCCCTAACTCTCTTACTTATATCCAAATAATGCTTAGTCTTTTTCTTGTCGCGAAAGTCCACTTGGGCATCTCTTGCAATTCCTTCAACTGTCTTTATAGGTCCCTTAGAATCAATAATCTTATACATTTCATCGTACATTACATATTGACCCTTTTTCTCATGGACTTGCTCATAAAATCTAATCATACCATAAAAAGTAGGATCTCCTTCTTGGGCAGTTTTTTTGTCGCGAATATAAAGAACTGGTCCATTAACTCCTTTATTTTTTTCAACAATTAAATCTTTCATAAGATCTTTAGGAATTTTTATAGTGACCTTAGGATTTCCAAAAGTAAAAGTAGAGTAATCCTTATCTATTTCCTTATTAACAACTTTTTCCTCATTTTTAGTTTTTACTTCTGTATTTTTTGTCTTATTAGAATTATCTAGATCAAATTTAGGAAAAATATTCTTGCTTGGAATTTCAAAAGATTCTTGGAATAATTTTAGAACACTGTCGCTTCCCTTTAGATTTGGGTCCAATTTTTTTAAACTACTGTCAGAAAATTCATATCTAACAAGCACTTTTCCATCTTCATGATAGACATTAAGTGCTGGGAATATTGCCCTTTCATTTTCTGTTCCAATAGATGCAACAAGTCCATTCATGCTTCCTTTTTTATAAAGATTCTTGTCATAAAAATTTACAAGTTTTTCTTGAGGTGATTCTTCAATTAAAATATTTTTCTCGAAGTCTTTTTTTACATAAAGATCAAATCCATATTTTGAAAAATCTAATTTTTTAAATATAGAAAAATCTTTCCCGTCAGCTTTAAGAGCATTTCCTATATAAACAGCCTTGTCATTAGGGTTCCAGCTTATATCAACATTAAGAGCTTCTGCAACATATCTAATTGGTATATAAGTGCGGTTATTATAAAGAATTGGAGCAACATCCATAGTTTTTTTCACGCCATTTGTCTCATAATCTTTGCTCGCTACATTCATTTTCACATCATTTCCATTGCCTGAGATTTTGATATTGCGGCTAGTTTCTTCATAGTTGACTTTAAAATTTAAAGTCTCGCTTATAAATCTCAAAGGCACATAAGTTCGATCATTAGAAATAAATCCATAATAATTTGGATCACTCTTATAGGCTGTCTCACAATCCACACCATTTATTACAAGGGGTGTGTCAAAGTCATAGGCATAGACCCTTGCACCTAAAAACAAAATAAATATAAGTGCAAAAAATAATTTCTTAAATTCTTTCATTCTTATCCTCCTTCATAAATAAAAGTATTTTATAACTAATATTTTATCATATTAAATTTTTTCTTTAAATTTATATTAAATCTAAAGTTTTTAATTTTATAGCTTTTAAAGGCACAAAAAAACCGCAACAAATGCTGCGGTTTTTAGTCTTTTATTTAAGAGTCGGAATTAATACCATCCTCTAAGTTTCATAGCTTTATCAATAGATCTGATTGCGTACATGTAAACTCCTTCTCTAGGAACTACATCATATTCATCACAAACATGGAATACGCCTTCAATAGCTTTCATCATGTCAGCTTCTTGTTTTGCTTCAACTTCAGCTTCAGTCCAGTACATTCCGTATTGGTTTTGAACCCATTCGTAGTAAGAAACAAGAACTCCACCAGAGTTAGTTAAAATGTCTGGAGTAAGTTTAATTCCTCTTTCAGCAAGAACTTTATCTCCTTCTGGAGTAGTAGGACCATTAGCTGCTTCACAAACTAATTTAACATTAAGTTTTTTAGCAACATCACCAGTGATTACATTTTCAAGAGCAGCTGGAATTAAAATATCCCATTCTCTTGTCCAGAAATCGTCAGCAGAAATTTTTTCTGCATCTGGGTAACCAATTAGAGTGTGGTGTTCGTTCTTATAATCAAGAAGTTTTTTGAAATCTAGTCCATTTTCATTGTATAGAGCATAGTTTCCTTCTTTTTTGTCCCATTCAGCTAAAGCGTAAACTTTTCCGCCTTGTCTTTCAATGTTTTTAACTGTGAAAGATCCAACATTACCGAAACCTTGAACTGCGATTTTAGCGTTTTTGAAATCAATTCCTTCACGTTTTGCAGCTTCTCTAGTTACTACAGCAACACCAAAACCTGTTGCTTCGTTTCTTCCTTCAGATCCGCCAAGTCCAACTGGTTTACCAGTTAACATTCCGATATCTTGTCTGTCTCCGTTAACTTTGATCCATTCATCAAGGAACCAAGCCATGATTTGTCCATTAGTGTTAACGTCTGGTGCTGGAATATCAATTCTTTCGCCAAGATATTTGTAAAGTCCTCTTATCCAACCTCTTGAAAGTTGTTCTAATTCTCTATCAGATAGTTCAGATGGATCTACACAAATACCACCTTTTCCTCCACCGTATGGAAGACCAAGTGCTCCACCTTTGAAAGTCATCCAAAGAGAAAGAGCTTTAACTTCATCAAGGTTTACATTTGGATGGAATCTAACTCCGCCCTTAGAAGGACCAACTGCTGATGAGTGAGCTGATCTCCAACCTTTGAAAACTTTAACTGAACCGTCATCCATTTTTACTGGAATAGAAATTTCAATAACTCTTTCAGGTTCTTTTAGAAGTTCATAAACTGCTGGGTCGCAACCTAGCTTTTCACATGCAGCCTTAACTTTTTGTTGAGCTGCTACTAACGGATTTAAAGTATCTGTCATTTTTTTACACTCTCCTTTATGTATATCGTGATAACCATTTCTTACAGTCATAATTATATCAAATAGACAAATTAAGTTCAAGGATTGAGGATAACTTTAACGATTTGTTTATATTTATACTTTTAGATTTGATTTTTATTTTTTTTTCAAATAAATTAATTCAATTCGTAAACAATAGTAAAGTTTTTTTTATTTTTTTTATTTATTTCTTTATATTTTTTCTATTAAAAATTCTATTAATTATTTTACTATAAGAATATGTAATCATTTTCATCATCTTCTTAAAAGTAAAATTGAAACCTTATAAAAAAACCACGACTAAAAAGTCGCGGCTTTATTTATTTTATCATTTGCCCTGCGGCAATATATATGAAGATTAAAGTCCAATCGTAAATTATGTGAATAATATAAGTTACACTTAAATTTTTCGAAATAACATAGGACATACTTAAACCAGTTCTAATTATTGAGATAATTAAAACTGCCTGTAAAATATTAAAATCATAGGTTGAAAGGTGCATTGCTCCAAAAATTATTGATGAAATTAATATTGCAAGTATTGTCTTAATTATATTATTTTCAATTTTTACCTTATTTATAACAAATAGAAAAGGGATAATAAAAATAATTTCTTCAGCAATAAATTGAATCAATGTTGAAAGGAAAAAGCTTTTGAAATTATCTTCTGTCAAAACATCAAAAATTGGATTGTTACTGCCCTCTATTCCAAGTTTTTGCACTAGAATTGATGAAATTACAATTGCTATAAGGGAAAAACCAAGACCAATAATTATATAAAGTACATCCTTGGCCCTTATAGGTAAAAATATTTTCTTAATAAATTTTTTATCTATAAGTAAAAGTGATAGAAGAGAAATTGCACTAACAGCACTTGCCATTATTATTTCATTGTTTATTTTTAAGGCATAAAATAAAAGGCTAACTCCATAAAAGGAAGCAAGAGTTAAAATTAGCGCAAGAATCCACTTCCAAGTTTTTGCTTCTATTATTGGGTAATCTCTATTCATTTAGCACCAAATTTTACTAAGCCTTGATCTGTCAAAAGATAGTCTAGTTTTTTGTCATAATCTTCGTGAATAACTTTTTCTACAATTTGATCTGAATAGCCGATGCCCATTTTTATTGTTTCAACTTTGGTAAAAAATTTGTCATAATATCCTCCGCCATAGCCAAGTCTATAGCCTTCTTTATCAAAAGCAAGTCCTGGCGTAATTGTTAAATCCACATCTTTTACTTCTTCGCCAGATTTTGGTTCAAGTATTCCCATTTTATTTTTTTCTAAGTCCTCTATTCCCTTAACTTCAACGGCAATCATTTCACTGCCTTTTACAAGGGGTACCAAAAGTTTTTTGCCATCTTCAATTATCATGTTAATGATTTTTTTTGTATCCACTTCACTTTTATAGGATATAAATATAAATACAGACTTTGCATTTTTATAAATTTCTAAATTTTTTAGTTCTTCTCTAATTTTTTCATTTTTTTCATCTCTATTTTGAATTTCTGCTCTTACTTTTGTATATTTTTTCCTAAGTTCTTTTTTATCCATTTAAATCTCCTTATTTTCACAAATTTCTTTGTAATTACAATTATCACAGCTACTTTTTGAATTATAGTCTCCAGAAGTAATGCTATTTGTCATATAAATTATCTCTTCTTCAACTTTTTTTAATAAGTTACTTAATTCTTCCTCTGAAAAATAATATTTCTTGCTGTCATCTTTTGGCAAAATATCAGAATTTTTTATAACAGTATCAAGTTCTGCCTTTTTTATAGCACCATAACTTGCCATTGCAATTTTCTTACCCATTTTTCTTCTTGCTATAGCATAAAGTGGCATTTGAAAAGATTTTAAATCTTCAATTTCCTTTTTTGTTCTTCCCTTTGACCTCTTGTAGTCAATTAAAATTTCTTTATCTCCTAAGGCATCAATCCTGTCAATTCTACCCTTTATTTTTAGTCCCCTTACATCCATTAAAAATCCTTCTTCAATATATTCTGGCATGAAGCCATATTTTTTTTGCTCTTCCAAATCCTTTTCGATGTAATTTTTCAAGGTATTAAAGCTATTTATAACAGAAATTTTTTCAAGGAAGGACAAATTTTCATAATCACCTAGATTTTCTTCTTCAAGAATTAAATCTTTTAAAGTTTCTATATTTAAATCTCTTTCCCTCTTAAAATATTTCTCCAAAATATGATGATATTTGTCACCCATCTTAATATAATATTTATCCTCATATTCTTTTTGCAACTCTTCAATTTTATAAACTCTCTCAAAGAGAAATCTCCTTGGACAATCCTTTAAGATGTCAAAATCTGTAACAGAATAATTTCTGTCTCTAATTTTTTTATTAACTCCACTTAAATCCTCTGAAGTCATATTGTAATCTAAGTTAAAGCTTTCATGATCAAGATCTACTTTTGAAGTCCAATAAATTTTTTCATGCTCTTCTATTTTTAAGTCAAGATCGTAAGTCAATTTGTTTAAAAGTTTTGAAAGACCCTTTTCATAATCCTCTATTAAAATAAAAATTTCCTCTGACATAATTAAATCGTAAATTAAATAAATATAGTCCCTTTCAAAATTATCCTTTATAAGACCGATTTTTTTCATATCTTCTTCAGATTCTCTTGAATAAATAAAATTATTTTTACTACTTTTTTCAAAGTTCTGATCAAGACCAATTAAAATGAGATCCTTAAATTCCCTATAATAATTGGAGGCATAATTTGCAATTTCTATTGCATCTAAATTTTGCACATCATCTATTTTTGATTTTTCAATATATTTTTTGCAAATAAGTATAAACTCAAATAGGGAAATTTCTTTATAAATTGAAGAAAGTTTTTCCATTTTCAAAAAGTTTTCTTCCATTTTTTCTATAAATCTTAGGTCCCTTAATGCCAAGCTTTCAGGATTTTCTTTAACTTTTTCTTGAACTCTTTCTCTTGCAAAATTTAAGTATTTCCTAAAAAACTCAAAATAATAATTTAAGTCAGCCTTCTCTTTTATTTCTTCATTTTTTAAAAAGTCCACTCCCCTTAAAAAGTTTTCTACAGAGTCTAATTTTATTTCAAGACTTTTTATTTTTGAAAAGTCTATTTCATAAATATCCTTAAAATCATAGGCCATAAGAGCCACTTCTAGTGAAATTTCATCTGCCTCTATTGGAAAATAAGATAGTCTAAGTCTTTTTAAGGAGTTCTCTTTATTTTTATTTAAAAAATAATCCATTAAAATAATAAATTCACTTTTTAGTAGAGAATTTTCGCTTTTAGCTAGATTAAAATCTAAGCCTTCAAAGTTTTCTCTTGATTTTATTTTCTCTGCAAGCTTTTTTGATCCAGTTAAAATTTCAATATCTTCAATTTTTTTATCCTTTAATAGAATTTTTAGCTGGGAGAAAAATAAATTATAAAAATCATTTTTAGAAGAAATAATTTTTATAGGCTTATTCTTTAAATAATCCTTATAAGCTAAAAATCCTCTGTTCTCTAAAATAAATCCATCTTCCTCTAAAATTTTTATTGTTGAAAAAATTAAATCGGACTCCATAAAATTAAAGGGTAGGTCAATGTAAATATTTTTGTCATCAATTTTTGAAAGTTTTTTAATAATTTCTTTTTCCTTTTGTCTAAATTCCAAAAATCCAGAAATTATAATGCTGTCATAGGAAATATTTTCCACAGAAAATTCCTTAGGTCTTCCGTAAATGTCATAACCCTTCTTATAAAAATAGGCTCTGTAAATTTCAAAGACCTCTCCAAGACCCTTAAAAATCTCCCCATTAATCTCTACTATGTCATTTTTTTTAAAATTATTTTCACAAATATCCTCAAAAAAATCCAATACTATGTCTACAGTTTCTGGAAAAATTTCCATATTTTCAAAATTTTCCTTTAAAATCCTTGATAGAATTATGTACTTTAAAATTGGATCAGGCATTTTATTTCTAATTTTTTTACCTATTCCGTCAAAGCTATCAAAATTTGTCTTGGTAATGTCTATTCCTTTTTTTAGCATATTTCTTATGTAAAAATTTATTGAAGCTTGTGAGGGCAAGATAAGTAAAGTATTCTCGCCCTTTAAATTTTTAAAATCTAAATCTTCTCTTGGATTTCTAAAAATTATTTTTTTCATTTAATAAATCACCTAAATTTACATCAAAAATTTCTTCTGCTATATTTGTCATTTTTTCCCCTGGAAGATAAATAAATTTTTTGCCCTTTAAATTTTTAAGCTTATCACTTTCAAAAGCTATTAAATAATTGTGTAAAAATTGGCTGTCAAGACCCTTTTCTCTAAAAATTTTATTTACCTTTTCTAGCCCATACTTTCTATCTCCAATTATAAAAAGATTTTTTTCCTTTAAGGATGCCCTAATTTGGTGGGTTCTTCCAGTTATTAAATTTACGGAAAGAAGTGAGTAGTCGCCCTTATTTTTTAGGAGATGAAATTTTGTTATAGACCTTTTTCCTTCCTTATTTTCATCAGATTTTTTCATGACATTATTTTTGCCTTTTACTAAATTTATATTGACATCAAAATCTTTATTAACCTTTCCAGCAACAATTGTCACATAATATTTTTTTATCTCGCGATTTTTTATGGCTTCATTTAAAATTTGTAGGCTTTTTAAATTTTTTGCCCCTATTAATATACCCGATGTATTTCTATCAAGCCTATTTACAAAGGCAGGTCTAAAGGATTTTTCAAGTCTTGGATTATAGTCTTTTTTTGCAATTAAATAGTCAACCATTCTGTCAAGGGCATTGTCTTGATAGACCTTGCTGTCGTTGTGTGTCAGCATATTGACAGGTTTTTTTACAAGAATTATATCCTCATCTTCATATAAAATATCAGGTAGTTTTGAGTTTTTTGATTTTTTAATTTCCTTTTTAAATTTATTTATTGTATCTTCTGCTAAAAATAATTTTATCCTATCTCCCTCTTTGATAATATCTTCGGGTTTTGCCTTTTTTCCATTGACAGTGATATTTTTCTTTCTCAAGTTTTTATATATAAAGGACAGTGGTGCTTTTTCAAAATATATTTTAAGAAATCTATCAAGCCTTCTGCCATGGTCGTTTTTATTTACAGTAATTTCTCGCATAATATCTCCAAACTTTTCATTTTTTAACTTTGCTGTTATAATTATATCAAAACATGATGAAAAGAGGTTTATTTTGAAAAATTTTAGTAGAGGCAAGCTCTTTTTAATTAAATTTTTGCAAGTTTTGTTGTCAATTTTATTTTTCCTATTTTTGGTTTTTGTAATCAAGTGGAGAATTGACTCTCTTTATCTAAATTCAATTTCAAGTCGAAAGGTTGAAATAGGTATAGTTGATGAATTTAGAAAAACTACAGACGAAATTTTAGTCTTAGCTGGTCTTAAAGAAGAAAAATATGTTAAGCCAATTGTGGTAGCTGATGAAAAAGAAGAGAAGGAAAATCAAGAAGTAGAAAAAGCAACAGCTAAAATTACAATTCCAGAAGGCACAAACGCCCAAGGTCTTGGTGAAATTTTAATGTCAGAGGGCTTAATAAAAGATTTAAATGCTTACAACGCATTAGTTGATGATATGCAAATTGGAAATAAAATTGTTCCTGGAGCTTATGATCTTAGCAAAGAACTTACTGTAAGAGAAGTTCTTGCTATAGTTTCTAACACAAGTCTTGAAAGTTACAGTATAAATATTAGTGAAGGGGCAAGTCCAGCTGATGTAGCAAATACTTTAATGGAAAATGGTGCAATTAAGTCAACGCAAGCCTTTGTAGATGAATGTAATAAGCTTGGCGTAACAAAATTTGCAGCTGGCAGTCACGAAATACTTATGCCATCAAAAGTTTCAAACATAATTAAATCACTTGCACAAAAATAATCTGTGGGAAACCACAGATTTTTTATTGTATTTTACTTAATGGATATTGTGGAAATTTTGTGATATATTTTAAAAAAGAATGGAGGATATATTATGCACAAAAATAGAATTGATAGACTTATTAAAAAAATGAAAGAAAATAATTTATCTCACTTGATAATCAGTGATCCCTATGCAATTTTTTATCTATTGGATATAAAAATTGAACCTGGCGAAAGAGCTCTTGCTCTTTACCTTCATAAAGATGGCGACTTAAAACTTCTTATAAATGAACTTTTCCCACAAGAGGGAGACATTGCTGCCGACTTGATTTGGTATAACGATGTGGAAGATGGCATTGAAAAACTTTCAAAATACATTAAGGAAGATGAAGTCATCGGCATTGATAAATTTTGGCCTGCAAAATTTTTGCTTAGACTTCAAGAAATTTTCCCTGACAAAAAATATATAAACGGATCAGATTTTGTAGACGCAGTAAGACGTGTTAAAGATGAAGAAGAAAAAAATTTAATGCGTGAATCTTCTGCTATAAATGATGCAGTTATGGAAGAAATTATACCTTGGGTTGTAAAGGGACTTAACGAAAAAGAACTAAGTGCTAAATTAAAGGAAATTTACAAGGCTCACGGTGTTGAAGAAGTTTCCTTTGAACCTATTACAGCTTATGGAAGATCAGCTGCAGATCCTCATCACTCTACAGACGACACTTGTGGAAAATTAGGCGATTGTGTTGTTCTTGATATTGGTGGAATGTATAAAAATTATGCATCAGATATGACTCGTACAGTTTTTATTGGCGAAGCAAGTGAAAGAGCAAGAGAAATTTACGAAATCGTAAAGGAAGCTAATCTTCGTGGCATTGCAGCAGCAAAACCTGGCAATAAGATGTCTGATGTTGATAAGGCTGCAAGATCTTACATTGAAGAAAAGGGTTACGGAAAATATTTCACTCACAGAACTGGTCACTCTATTGGACTTGAATGTCATGAAGCAGGCGATGTTTCTTCAGTTAATGACAGCATAATTGAAGTTGGACAAATTTTTTCAGTAGAACCAGGAATTTATCTTTTAGACGAAGGTATTGGCGTTCGTATAGAAGATCTTGTATTAATAACAGAAGATGGTTGCGAAGTTTTAAATAAGGTGTCAAAGGATTTAAAAATAGTCCAAGCTTAAAAATTCGCAATAAAAATACAATAAAAAAAAGCTGTGTCTCCACAGCAAATTTTAAAAATCAATTTTATCAAGTATCCCTTTGAAATAGGCTATGACAATGCCATAATTTGTAATTGGGATACTTTTTTCTTGGGCAGTATTTATTCTATTTTTTATATTTTTTGAATTTAACATACAGCCGCCACACTGAATAATAAGATCGTAGTCAGAAATATTTTCTGGGAAGGCTGACCCACTAGTAACTTCAACTTTTAAATTTTCCCCTACTTTTTTTCTAATCATATTAGGAATTTTTATTCTTCCAATATCTTCTTCTGCTGGTGCATGGGTGCAACATTCAGCAATTAAAATTTTTGAATTATCATTTAATTTTTTGAGGGCTTCTACTCCCCTCACGTATTCATCAATATCGCCCTTTAACTTGGCAAATAAAACAGAAAAGGAAGTGAGTTTAACATCAGCTGGTTTTTTTTCATAAACTTCTAAAAAAACTGAGGAGTCGGCAACAATTAAATTCGGTTTTTTATTTAAAATTAAAAGGATATCTGACAGTTCCTCTAGCTTTACCATCATGACCATTGCATTTTTATCTAAAAGTTCACGTATTGCTTGCACTTGTGGCAAAATCAACCTATTTTTTGGAGCGGCAATATCTTGAGGAATGACAAGCAAAACTAAATCTTTTTCTTTAACTAAGCCATCAAAAAGTTTTTCCTCTTTTTTTGGTTTAAATTTTAAAAGCTCTTCCAAAAAAATATCAAAGCCCTGATTTTTTATTGCAGAAACTTCCACAACTTTAAAGGCAGAAAAATCATCTCTAATTTTTTTTATATCCTCTTTAGCTAACTTGTCTATTTTATTTATTAGGACTATAACTGGAGTTTCCTTAAATTTCTTTATCAATTCTTTTTCACTTGATGTATCTCTATCAGATACAACTACAACTGCTATATCTGTTTTTAAAATTACTTCTTCAGTTCTCTTTAATCTTTTTTCTCCAAGTTCAGTATCATCAGTTATGCCAGCTGTGTCCATTAAAAGGCAAGGCCCTAAGGATTTTATTTCCATTGACTTATAAACTGGATCTGTTGTAGTTCCTTTTTTATCTGACACTATGGAAATATCACGTTTTGCAAAGGCATTAATAATAGAACTCTTTCCTGCATTTACTTTTCCAAAAAATCCAATGTGAATTCTATTGCCAGAATTTGTCTTATTAAGCTCCATCAAAATCTACCTTTCTTTATTATAGTCTCCTCTTTCAGAGGAAATTTTATAAGAAATCTTATTTAACTTTTCCTCTAAACCCTTAAAATCGTCAGAGTTTTCAACTTGCGTTCCAATTTTATTGTCATATAATTTATAATTTTTCCTTAGTTTTTCTGCACCAACATTGGGCATAAGGACATTTGCACCTGCAAGAATTCCCTTTTCTCGTCCAAAATCGTCAATGCTTCCTAGGGCAGTTGTGGCTGGTAAAAGTAATTTTTCGTCTGCAATTCTTACGATAGCTAAAATTTTTAAAACGTCTTCTAACTTTCCCCTCTCAAAATCTCTAAAGGGAGTATCATGTTGTGGTATAAAGGGACCAATGCCAACCATTTGAGGCTTAAGCTTTAAAATAAAATTTAAATCGTCATATAAATTTCTTAGATTTTGGAAGGGAGATCCAATCATCATTCCACATCCAGTTTGAAAACCCAGCTCCTTCAATTTATAAATACATTTAATTCTATTTTCAAAGCTCATTGAAGATGGATGAAGCCTTTCATAATGACTTTTAGAAAAAGTTTCGTGACGCAAGAGATACCTATCTGCTCCAATATTTTTTAGGACTTCAAAATCCTTAAAATCTCTCTCTCCAAGAGAAAGAGTAATGGCAACATCCTTAAATTTTTCTTTTATTTCCTTTAAAATTTCTTTTAAATATTCTAAAGAATAAAAATCATCTTCTCCACCTTGCATAACAATTGTCTTAATTCCAAGATTTACAGAATGTTCTGCTAGTTCTAAAATTTCTTCCTTAGAAAGTCTTACCCTCTTGGCATTTTTATTTGCATTTCTAAGTCCACAGTAATAACAATTATTTTTACAATAAGTGCTAATCTCAATTAGACCTCTTATATAAATTTCCTTGCCAAAATTTTTTACAGCCAATTTTCTCGCAAAAGAATAAAGTTCTTCAGCATCTTTTTCATTTAAGTCCATTAAAAATTTAAAATCCTCAAAGGAAATTTTTTTACTTTTATAAAATTTTTCACAAATGTCTTTAATTTTATTCATACATATCCAATCTTAGTTAAAAAGTTCACAATCTATTATAATACTTATAAATTAATTATCAAGTGATAGAGAAAAGCCTTTTGAATTTATAGAATTTTGTAATTTTTTTACTTTTAAAGTACAATATTATTTATTCGTGATAAAATTTTTTAGAAAAATAAATTTTAAATATAATGGAATGATTAAATTGAAGGATAAAGAAATATCAAATCTCGAAAAAAATTTAATGACAAGTGGAAGTATTTGGAAAACAATTCTCATCTTCTCCATTCCCCTCATAATAGGAAATCTTCTTCAACAAACCTATAACACCATTGACTCAATGATAGTTGGGAATTTTGTGGGAAGTAGTGCCTTGGCAGCAGTTGGATCAAGCACAGCACTAATAAACTTACTTATATCCTTTGCTCAAGGTATAGCTGTTGGTTCTGGCATAATAGTTGCCCAATCTTTAGGATCAAATGCGAGAAAAGATGTTAGAGTCTCCATCCACACTTCTATGGCTCTTGCCCTTGTACTAGGACTTGTGATTTCTATCATGGGCTATGTCTTTGCCCCATGGCTTTTGGAAAAGATGCAGACTCCAAGTGAAGTCATGCCTGAGTCTATAGAATACCTTAGAGTTTTTTCTCTAGGACTAATTTTTAATGTCATCTACAATATGGAGGCGGGCATTTTAAATGCTGTGGGAAATTCCAAGAGGTCCCTTTTGTATCTTTCTATAGCATCCTTTACAAATGTTGTCCTAGATTTTATTTTTATAAAATATCTTGGCATGGGCGTAAGAGGTGCAGCCATAGCTACAAACATCAGCCAATTTATTTCAGCCCTACTTGCCCTTTTATTTTTACTTAGGGTTCCTGAAATTTATAAAGTTAGCTTGAAGAAAATAAAAATTCATAAGGATATGGCTATTCGCATAATCAAAGTTGGCATACCTACAGCAATTCAAGGCACAGTAATATCCCTATCCAATGTAATAATGCAGTCTAGCGTAAATGTTTTTGGTGCAATGCCTATGGCAGGCTTTGGTGCCTTTATAAAAATCGACGGCTTTAACATCTTGCCAGTCCTAAGTTTAAGCCTTGCTATAACCACTTTCGCAGGACAAAACTATGGCGCAGGAAAAATCGATAGGGTCAAAAAAGGAATGCGGACTACTCTTTTTATGACAATAATATACACAATAATTTCTGGCACCATGCTTTATAACTTTGCACCCAAGGTTATAGCACTTTTCACAAAGGAAGCAGATGTAATAGCAGCAGGCGTTCTCGCCACGAAATTTTTCTGTCCCTTCTACTTTTTACTTGCCATTATGCACTCCCTTGCAGGCACAGTGAGAGGCACAGGAAGGACAGTTCCACCAATGCTAATAATGATTTTATCCCTTTGCGTATTTAGGATTCTGGCAGCAAAATTTGTAATCCCACATTATAACACCATAGAAAATGTCTATCTTCTCTATCCAATCTCTTGGACTATTGGAGCCATCTTAATGATAGGATACACAATAAAGGCAGACTGGACAAAAGAAGTTTAAAAAAATAAAAAAACATTGTTTGAATAAGATCAAGCAATGTTTTCTTTTTGTAAATTTTTATTTATTTTCCTTAAAACCTTCGTAAAGATTTCCTTCTTCTTCGTCAATATATTTTTGTGCATTCATGGCAGCAACTGCACCGTCACCAGCAGCGTTTACAACTTGGCGAACACTTTTCTTTCTAATGTCTCCGGCAGCAAAAACTCCTGGCACATTTGTCCTCATTTCTTCGTCAGTTTTGATGTATCCATCATCTGTTAACTCCACTTTATCCTTAAACATTTCTGTCATAGGAATATAACCAATGAATACAAAAATTCCAAAAGGATCATCAGATTTAATTGATCTGTCTTCTCCAGTTTTTGTATCATGCAAAATCATTTCATTTACAATTTTGTCGCCCTTAATTTCCTTTACAGTTGTATTCCAAATAAAATCAATTTTATCGTTGTTAAAGGCTTTTTCTTGAAGAACTTTTGAAGCTCTAAGTTCATCTCTTCTGTGAATGATGTAAACTTTTTTTGCAAAATTTGTAATAAAAATTGCCTCTTGAACAGCTGAGTCGCCGCCGCCAACAACATATACAGTTTCATCTTCGTAAAAAGCAGCATCACAAGTTGAGCAGTAACTTACTCCACGACCCTTGTATTCCTTTTCTCCAGGTGCACCAATTTCTCTTGGAGAAGCTCCTGTTGCAATAATTACAGCCTTAGCTTCATAAGAATCAACATGACCCTTAATTTTTTTTACTTGGCCGTCAAGTTCAAGATCCTCAACCTCGTCCATAACAATTTTTGCGCCAAACTTTTTCGCTTGGTCAGCCATCCTCTTTCCAAGTTCAACTCCATCAATAGTATCAATTCCTGGATAATTTTCAACTTGGGTAGTTTCAGCAATTTGTCCGCCTTCAATTCCCTTTTCTATAATTAAAGTTTTCTTTTTACTTCTAGCAGCATAAAGACCTGCAGTTAAACCTGCTGGACCTCCGCCTATTATTATAATATCGTACATCCTATCCCTCCAATATATTTATTATACCCAAAATTATTTTTTTGTATATAATATATAGAGGTGATTAAATGGATTTTAAAATTAACTTATCAAGTACATACTTTTTTATAATAAATATATTATTTATATTATTATCTCTATTAATGAGTTACTTTCTTTTACGTAAAAAAAATGACTCTAGTCTAGAAAGTGATATAGATTTAAAATTCTACGAAAAAAGTTACTTATATAAGGGACCAAATTTTATATACAACACAATTATCGCAATGATTTTAAAAGTTTATGGCGACGGAAATTTAGAAATCGAAAAAAATTTTTATAAAAGTAAAAGTGGAGAAGAAAAAATATCCTACGAATTAAAAAACTTAAATTTTGATGCCCTTGAGGCTTCCGAAAAAAAACTTTTCCAAATACTTTTTTCCTTTGAAGAGGATAAAATTTCAACTAGAACTTTAGACAGATTAAGAAGGACAGAACCAGATAATTACAACAAAAAATTTAACGAATTTATATATTTTCTTGAAAATGAAATGGTCTATAAAAAACTTTTAACAAAAGAAAAAAAGACTTTTAAAATTTTAATTTCCTTTGTAATCTTCTCCCTACTATTTTTCATAGGAGTAATAAGTGTATATAATGAAAATTTTTTTGGAGCTATTAGCATAATTCTATCCCTAGTTTTTTATGCAAGCTTAATAAGTAGCTTTTCAAAAATGACAGCTTTGGGAAACAAAAAATTTAAGGAACTAGAAAAAGTTGAAGAAGAATTATGTAAATGTAAGGTCTCAAAATCTGAAGATTTTCTCCTTGCTCTTGCCTTTGGATTAAAAATTGAAAATTTAAAAGCAATTTATGAAAAATTAATTTTTGAAAATAAAATAAATAAAGATTACCAAATATTTTTTGACAGCGAATTTTATACAATTTTTAAAAAAGCCCTAGTTGGCGATCACTTATTAGTTAGAAATTAAAATTAAAATTTATAAAAAAAGATACCCACAAAGGGTATCTTATTTAAATTATTTTAAAATATATTATTTATCTTATCTTCTGCCAAGTTCAGCATCGTAGATATAAAGTCCTGCCCAGCTTTCGTTGATTCTTTCAAGTCTTTCGATAATTCCTCTGAAATTATCTTCTTCTTCAACTTGTTCGTCAACATACCATTGTAGAAGTGAAGTTACTCTGTGATCATTTTCTTCAACTGAAAGATCCACTAGTTTATTAATTCTTCTTGTAACTTCTTGTTCATGTTCATAAGCTGTCTTAAAAGTTTCTGTGAATGTTCCAAATTCAACTTCTGGTTTTTCAATTCCTTCAAGTTCTGGTCTTACATCTATTTCAAATAAGAATTGTCTTAACTTTTCTGCGTGAGCAAATTCTTCTTCTGCTTGTTTATTAAAGAAGTGAGCAAATCCGTCCATTCCTTTATCTTTTACATAATTGGCCATTGAATAATAAATGTATCCAGATGCTACTTCAAAATTATATTGTTCATTTAATCCCTTTAATAATTTACTTTCCATAATAATAAACCTCCGCAATTTAATTTATTTTATACTATTTAGCCTCAAGCTATAATACTCATATAACTATGTTACCCTCATTTTTTTAATTAAAACATTTAATTAGAAATTCCTAAATTATCTATTGAAATTTTTGAATTACCCATAAATTTAAACTCAATTTTATTTATTTCATCTAAATTTATTTCACTATTTTTATTTTTAAAATCCTCCATAGGAATTATAAGTGTTTGAGGCATAAATCTCTTTACAAAATCACCTGTTAAATAGTCAGTTTTGTAGATAAAGGATTTTGTCATTGGACTTAAAATTTTATATTTTGATAAATTTAGTGAAGATGAATTTCCCCAAGTGTCTTGAATTTCTACACTAATTTTATCTGAATTTTCTTCATAATTTAAATTTTCCATGTCAAATTGTAAAAATTTTCCTCTTGGAATTTTTTCTGTAAATCTCAAGCCATAATTTGAACCTTTTTTTGCCTCCATAAAAACTGCAGTAGTTTTGGAATCACTTTCTCCATAATCATGACTATCTTCATAAATTTGATTTAAGTCATAAAAATTTATAATTCCTCCTTCTATTGAGCTTGTATTTAAGTCATAATCTTCCTCAAAATTTGCAATTTTATAAAAACTTGAGTCCATATATCTGTTGTAGTAATTTGTCTTTGGAAGGTCAGAATAATTATTTGGACCCTCTCTAAAAATTTCTCTGTTGTAAGTTTTTCCAAAAGCATTTTCCAAAAAGTTAAAGGTATAAATTGATAAAATTTCTCTTTGATCGTCGCCCTTTAATAGTTCTTTTCTGTTTAAGAAAAATCCCTCTGCTGGATCTAAATCATAATCGCCCCAAAGTGAATTAAAGTTGCCATGATTTCCATATCCAAAGTAAAGAGCTGCTTTAAAATTATCTTTCTTACCAGAAAATATTACATTGTCATAAAGAAGCATACCTTCAAAACCGTCTACGTCGGCGTCATTGCTGCCAGCTATTGTAAGATAGTCTACATCCTTTAAAATTATACTCTTATCTGATGGTTCGTATTGATCGTAAGTTGGAGAAACTGTTATAACTGCCTTTATATTAAAATTATAGGCGTGATAAATATTTCCATCGTCAGGATGAAGATTTAGTTCATTGAAATTATAGGCTATAGCTGCTGCTTCTCCACCACGAGAATGGCCAAGTAGGGCTATATTTTCTGAGTCGAATTTGTTATAAAGGGCGCTATCTTTAATTTTATTTCTCGAAAAAATATTTTTTATATTTTCTAGAAGTAGAACTGCTCTGGCGTCATTTTCATTGGAAAGACCAAATTTAAAAAATCCATTTAGCATATTTTCATCAACAGATACAAGGGCAATTCCTCTCTTGGCTAAATAGTGTCCTAAATAATCATAGCCCAAATAATTTTTTGTAGTGAATCTGTGATTTCCATGAAGGACAAATAAAACTGGCGCTTTTTGTAAATTTTTTGGAGCATAAATTCTACCCCTTACATCTGTTTCCTTTAAAGTCTTACCAAAATATTTATCTCTTATTTTTTTTGTTCTGCCACTATATCCTACAAAATCAGATAAATCTACAGGTCTTCCTTCATAATCAATTACTTCAACTTCATATTTTTCTGGCTTTGAGGCAATTTTATTTTTTTCACCTGCTAGATCATAGATTTCTCCGCTATTAAATCCAGGAAATAGCATAAAATAAATAGAAGCTCCAATAATAAACGTGCTTGGAAGTAAAAATATAAGTGCCTTTTTCTTTTTATTCTTCGCAAAAGAAATTAAGGATTTTGAAAAAATTAAAATCACTAAAAAAGTTACTGTAATGAAAATTATTTCAAAATAGTCTATATCAACATAATATAGACACTCCTCATAAAAATATTTTATTCCATAAATTAAAAGCCCATAAACTGCGAGATTTTTTGTCCTAATTCTCTTTAAAAGTAGAAAAATAAATTTAAGTAAAAAGCATACTATAAGATAAAAAATAAAAAAAAGTACCGCAAAAATTGTAAGAGAAAGTGCTTTAGGCACCTTAAAATCTTCTATGTAGTAATAAAAAAATGTGGCAGAAAATAAAGACATTATCGCCACAATTATAAAAGCAAATCCACTAGCTCTCCCAAAGTGTTTTTTGAAAAAATTATTTATTTTATTTGATATTTTTATTAAAAAATTATTTATTTTCATAATAAGGGGATAAGAAAAAACTTATCCCTAATCCCTCTCTAATTCTACAAGTTCACTTTCGTCGTACTCTTCTACATTAAGTGATTTTGATTCATTTATAAAAGTTTTGTTAAATTCACGAGTTCTCTTAATCTCATCAAGTTCAAGATAAACAGTTTCTTTTTCATCTTCAACCTCATACATAACCTTTACAAGTTCTTGTATTGTATAAGTTGATACTACTGTTGCCTTACCTCTTTTTGTTTTTACAATTTCGCCAGCTCTAGGCATTTTTTTGTTTATACATTCGTAGCCATCTTGCTCATACTTTAAGCAGCACATAAGTCTACCACAAATCCCTGAAATTTTTGTAGGATTTAAACTTAAATTTTGATCCTTTGCCATTTTTATTGACACAGGAGAAAATTCACTTAAAAAAGTTGAACAACAAGTTGGTCTGCCACAACAACCAAGTCCTCCAACAAATTTAGCTTGGTCACGAACTCCAATTTGTCTAAGCTCAATTCTTGTTTTAAAAATTGAGGCAAGATCTCTTACTAATTCTCTAAAGTCAACTCTACCATCAGCTGTGAAGTAAAATAATAATTTTGAGCGGTCAAAAGTGTACTCGCATGAGATTAATTTCATATCAAGACCATGCTCTTCTACCTTTTGTTCACAAATTATAATTGCTTCCTTGGCTTTATTTCTATTTTCCACATTGATATTTTTATCTTCTTGGCTTGCTAAACGTATAACAGGTTTTAATTCTCCCTTTATACTTTCTTCATCTATATCTTTTAAAAGCTCAACTGCACCAAACTCAAGTCCACGAACAGTTTCAACTATTACATAATCTCCAATTTTTAAATCTATATCAATGGGATCAAAATAATAGATTTTGCCAGTTCTTTTAAATCTGATTCCAGCTATTTCTATCATCTAATTCCCCCTAATTCCATTAAAAGTGTCTCCACATTTAAGTCAAAATTTATATTTTTTTCTCCTCTAATAAGGGCATTTATAATTGCATCATAGGATTTTATAGCTCTTTCTATATTTACATCCTCTAGTTTTAATAAATCTATTTTATCAATATTTACAATTTTTTCTTCTCTTCCACTTTTTACATAAACCAAATCCAAATACCAAGTTAGCATAAAATTTAAAATATCAGGAAAATCCTCACGATTATCTTTAAAAAATTTATGCTCGTCAAAAATAAATTCAGTATTTCTAATAATTTTATCAAGAACCTTTATTAGGTCATCTCTTTTTGACAAAAGTTCTGGATCTTCAGAATATTTAAGGGCAAGACTGACATTTCCATTGGAAAGGCGAGAAAAAAGTCTTGCATTTTTTTCTGTAATATTTTCTTTTTTTAAAAAATTTTCTATTTTTTTTACTGTAACATCAGAAAATTTTAAAACTCTGCACCTAGAAATAATTGTCGGAAGAATTTTTTTCATGGTACTTGAAATTAAAATTAAAATTAAATAATCCATTGGCTCTTCCAAAGTTTTTAATAGTGCATTTTGTCCTTCTACTGTTACTTTGTCAAAGTCATCAATAATTACAATTTTATGGCTGCCACTAAAGGGTTTTGAAAAAGAAGTTTCAATAATTTCTTCAATTTCTTCTTTTTTTATATTTCCATCACTTTTTACAATAAAAAGATCGGCATCTTCATAATCATCTATTCCACTAAAAAATCTAATAGATTCACTATCTTCTTTTAAAATAGCTCTTGCAAAGTTTTTTGCGTGAGAAAATTTTCCTATTCCCTTTGAACCACAAAAAAGATAAGCGTGGCTGTAAGAATTATTTACTAAATCTTTTTCCAAGCTATTTATTATTTCACTATTTTCTAAAAACATTAAATTCTCTTAGACTCTTCTAGGTCCACAACAAAAATCGTAGCTCCAGAAACTTTAAAGTCGCCTTCATCTATATGAATATCTTCAGGCTCAGTTAGTTCCTTAAATATAGAATAAATTTTATCAAGCTCGTCTTCTTCACAGCCTAATAAAAGTGTAGTATTTCCAGATTTGAAAAAACCTCCAGTGGAAGAAAGTCTTGTAACATATATATCTTCGTCTAAAAATCTATCAATTATGGCATCTGTGTACTTTTCTTGCACTATTGCTATCATCATTTTCGTATTCATAATATCACCTAAAACTTTTTAAAATCAACTACATCTATTACAAAAATTGTAGCTCCGCCCACTTTTACACTTATTGGGACAGGAATCATAGCTTGACCAGGAATATTTATTGGCTGAATAGTTCTTTTAACTTCTCTAGTTTTTGAGTTTTCTTCCAAAATTCCCATGAATTTATCTTTTTCTTCGTCTTCAATACCTGAAAGAAGAGTAACATTTCCAGATTTCAAAAATCCTCCAGTTGAGCTTATTTTTGTAACTTTAAAATTATTTCTGTTGAGAATCTTAATTAAATTTTCGCTATCCTCATCTTGAACTATTGCGATTACAAGTTTCACACAATCATCCTTTCTTTTAGAACTTTCATGCAGTCGCAAAAAACTTCCTCAATACTTTTACTAACATCTACAAAATAATAGTTGTCTTCTTTTTCCAAGTTGTTGTAGTAGTCACGCACTTTTTTGTGAAATTCATCTGGCTCTCTTTCAAGTCTGTCATAAGAAGACTCATCTTTTCTATTAAGAGTTTCTCCCCTGCTTCTAAAAACAAAGACAATATCTGGCTTAATCCTTCCCGTTGCAAAATTATTTATAGAAAGAATATCTTCCAAATTTTGACCTCTTGCATAACCTTGATAAGCAAGAGATGATAGGACATATCTCTCACAGAGAACTGTAGTGCCCTCCTCTAAGGCAGGGATTATTTTTTCATAAGTATGTTGAGCTCTTGATGCAGAATACAAAAGAGCTTCAGTCCTCATGTCCATTTCACTTAAATCTTTATCTAGTATGATTTCTCTAATTTTTTCAGAAATTCTTGTTCCACCAGGTTCTCTAGTTTTTATTGTCTTTACCTTGTTTTTTAAAAGTTCTTCATAAACCAAATTGCAAATTGTTGATTTTCCAGACCCATCAGGTCCTTCAAATGTAATAAATGCACTCATTTAACTACCTCAATTTTATCTTTGTGAAGTCCAATTACTTCTATTCCTTCTCTTAAAAATCTTTCAATGCTTTCTATCGCGTTATTATCTATAATTTCACCAAAACTCACAAGAGGCACTCCTGGAGGATAAGCTGCAATAATTTCCTTGGAAATTCTTCCATAAGAATCCTTATAGGAAATATATTCTCCCTGAGATAAATTAGCTTCTCTTGGACTTAGTCCCATCTTTGGAATTTCAAATTTAAAGGGCAAAATTTTCTTAAAATTATAATTGTTATAGGATAAAATTGCATCTCTTAATTTTTCTATTTCCTCTTTAGAATTTATTGGAGAAATTATGGCAAGAGCGTAGTATAAATCTCCCATCTCAAGCCTTATATTTTTATTTTTTAAAAAATCTTCTACTACTTCTTCGCCACTCATGCCCCCAATTCTGAACAAAAATTTCATGGGGTCATTTCCTATTATGGATTCATGACTTAAATCAATCTTATAATTTATAGCTTTCTTTAAATTATCAAGGTCTCTAGTCCTATTTTTAAGCTCAATTCTTCCCACTTCATCCATGTATTTTAAACCTGCTTCAATTGAAAGCATAAATAAATAAGAGGGCGATGTTGAATTATAAATATTTACATATTTTAAAAGCTCTTCATGAGAAAATCTATCTGTCCCCCTGTGAATTAGGGCAGTTTGTGTAAGTGATGGAATCATCTTGTGGGTTGAATTTATAACTAAATCTGCACCTGCATCTAAGGCAGAAAATTTTTTTAAGTCTGAAAAATATAGATGCGCGCCATGAGCCTCATCAACTATAACTGCAATATTTTTTTCGTGAAGAATTTTTATAAGCTCTTTTAACTTTAAAATTCCACCAAAATAATTGGGACTTACTAAGACGCAGGCAGAAATATTATTTTTTTCTATTTTATCTCTTAACTCTTTTTCATCAATGCCAAAATACATGGCCCTGTTTTCATCATAAATTGTATTTAAATAAAGGGGCTCTAAATCATTTAAGAGAAGGGCGTTATAAATGGACTTGTGAGCATTTCTCTGTATTAAAATTTTATCTTTTGGTCTTGTTGCCATAGCTATAGCAATGTGAAGTGCACCAGTAGATCCATTTGTAGTTATAAAGGACTCCTTTGATGTAAAAAGTTTTTCTATTTCATGGTGAAGTTCCTTTATTGCTCCCTTTGGATTTAGGAGATTATCTGTATCTAAAATTTCTGTCAAATCACTTTTTATGTCTAGGTCAAAAAAATTTTTGCCCTTGTGAGCAGGCATACCAAAGGAAATTAAATTTTTTACTTTATCGATTTCATTTTTCAAAGGACTCTTCATCTTTTCTCCTCAACTTCCTTTAATTATACTATAATTTAAAAGCATTTAAAAGTTAGCCCTTTTTATAAAAATCTCCCTTTATAGAAACTTCACCACTGGAAAGAGTGATCTTTTTTTCTCCTGTGTCTACAATTAAATTGCCCTTGTCGTTAATATCAAAACCCTTGGCAGTATATTTTTTGCCATTTAATTCAAAAGTTAGGTCTTTTCCAATTACTAGGGAATGTTTTTTATAGTAATCAATGATTTCCTTATCTTTTTTTACATAATTATTTTCATAAAAGGCATTTAAAATGCTAGATAAAATTTCATTTCTTATAACATCAGTTCCAATATAACCTGCAATGTCCTTTAAATCTTTAAAACTGTCGTCCTTTGGCTCATTTACATTTATTCCAATGCCAACAATTACAGATTTTACACTTCTAGATTCAAAATCTGCATCAAGTTCAGATAAAATTCCACAAATTTTTCTACCATTAATAAATAGGTCATTTACCCACTTTATTTCTGCTTGTTTACCTGTTGCTTCTTTTATGCCCTCTGCCACAGCTACAGCTGCCTTAACTGTAGTTAAATCAAAATAAGAAAAATCATAAAAATCCTTTGGATGTAGAATTATGCTAAAGTAAACTCCACTGCCCTTAGGTGATGCAAAACTCTTTCCAGTTCTGCCACGTCCGCCCTTTTGCATGTCAGAAACAATTACAGTAAAATCTTTCACATCACTTGAATAAAGCCTTCTCTTGGCTTCAGTGTTAGTTGAATCTATTTCGTCATAGACAATTATATCAATGTCCTTTAATTCTTCTCTAAGTCCCTTTCTTATTCCTTCTTCAGATAATTTGTCATCCTTCTCCAAAAGTTTGTAGCCTAGTTTTGTCTGTGACTCAATTTGAAAGCCACTTTCCTTTAAGGTATTTATTGCCTTCCAAATTGCAGTTCTTGAAATATTTAATTTTTCTGCTAATTCTTGACCAGAAATATAATTTGCTCTATTTTTTTCTAATTCTCTTAATACAATATCCTTTGTTTTCAATATATCACCTTATTCTTGACAATTTTGTAAATCTACTGTAAAATGATCTTCTAGGCTGTGGAGAGATGTCCGAGAGGTTGAAGGAGCCCGCCTGGAAAGCGAGTATACATGAAAATGTATCGGGGGTTCGAATCCCCCTCTCTCCGCCATCGCCATGCTAAGCGGGAAATTAGCGATGTCCTGTACCTGCAATTCGCTACAGCAGGGCTGAATTCCCATTGGAGGACTTTAATTTTGCAGTCTGCCCCTTATAAGTGGTGTTGATGATTGGGTCCTGCGCAACAGAAACTTATGAACCGTGTCAGATCTTGATCGAAGCAGCACTAAGTAAGATCTTTTGTGTGCCGCAAGGGTCGCCTAATTTGAGCTAACTGTAAGGGTAACGTGTGAGGTTAACTTTCGATATTGGGTGCATGGCTACATAGGGTCCCATTTATTTGGGACTTTTTTTATTGCCTCTTTTTAAAAAGTAGGAAACATTTAAAAGTTCTCCGTCCTTTAAAATCTTTTTTTCTCTTAAATACTTTTCCGCCCTGGAATAAAATTCTCTCTTTGATTTAGTAACATAAAAATAATCTCTTATGTAATTTTCCTTTTTGTAGTTATAATCTTCTAAAATGGCATCAGTATTGGAAAAAATTTCAGTGCCAGTTTTTTCTAAATCAAAATATTTTATGAAAAAATCTTTTTTTAAATGAAGTCCACTTGAAGCCAAAAAAATTAAATCAAAGGAGCTTAAATCTAAAGAGGAAAAATATTCCTCTGAGATCATTTTAAGAATTTCATCAGCAATTCCATCGTTACAAGCATTTATAAGTAGTGGCACATCTATATATAAAACATCTGAATCTGTAAAATTTTCTAAAGTTTTTTCAGATGAAGTGAGTTTTGTCCCTAGACACAAGATTTTTTTATCCTTTAAATGTTTTTTTAATGCCCTTTCTCCAAATTCTGCTTTATCATTATCCTTAAAAAAATTTATGGCATCAAAATCCAATACATAAATCTTTTTATCCTTTTTAAAAAATTTTTGCAAAAATTCTATTCGAGCATTTACAGCATCTCTTTTGTAAAGCCCATAATATTCAAATTTGTCATCAACATAATAGTTTAAATAGTCTCTTTTTACTTCATAAAGTCCTACAATGCCAGGACCTGTGTCAAAAACTGCCAAAGCCTTCACCTACTCTTACTTTGTATGTATACTTATAAATTTTTTTAAAATATAGATAAGCTTCTTCCAGGGATTTTTTATCTTGAAAAATTCCAAATATGCTGGCACCACTTCCACTCATAAGAGCAGCCGAATTAAAGGATCTCAATTTATTTTTTATCTCCAATAAATCTGGGTGCATCTTAAAAACAACATCTTCCATTTTATTTCTTAGATAAAAATTTAATTTTTCTATGTCTAAATTATAAAGACCCTCTAAAATGTTAGAAAAATCAATTCTCTTTTCCTCAATTTTTATTTTTTGGTAGACTTCTTTTGTTGATACGCCGTAGCCAGGGTTTATGATTAAAACATTTTCAAGTTCAATTGGCCTTAGGCTTTTTAAAATATCTCCAATCCCCTCCGCTATTTTTGTTCCACCAGTCATCATATATGTAAAATCTGCTCCAAGAATTTTTGACATTTCTATAAGTTCAGATTTTGGAATTTTTAAATCGTAAAGCTCATTTAAGGCGTAAAAAGTTTGTGCTCCATTAGATGTTCCACCAGCAAGACCTGCTGCAATAGGAATATTTTTTTTAATCTCAACTTTAAAGGGAAGATCATAGCCCACTTTTTCTTTTAAGATTTCATAAGCTTTATATATTAAATTATCTTTATAATTAAAGGAAAATTCTGGTATTATTTCTAGTCTATTACTCTTAGTAAAAGTCATCTCGTCATATAGATCTGTCATTACCATTAAGGTCTTTATTTCGTGGTATCCTCCATCTATTTCTCCCAGAACATCAAGAGATAAATTTAACTTTGCATGAGCCTTTTTTTTAATCATAATACACCTCAAGTTAATTATAATTCATAATTTATTTTTTTGCATCATTGTAAAGTCTAGATTTAATATTAAAAAATTTTTAACAAAATTAAATTTGGGCAAAAAAATAAGCTGCCTAAGCAGCACTTATTTTACGAAATCATCTTTGCGTCTTTATAACTTACATCTTCATCTAAAACTGTAACTTTTACAGTAGAAGTAAGTACATCAGAGTAAGTATAACTTGCAGTAACAAGCTCTTCTCCATTAAAGACTTCAAGTACAAAAAGACTTGGATAAATTGCCTTTAAAACTCCCTTGCGAGTGACAATTTTTTTTCTGCCTTTATTGGCCTTTACAATAACTTTTTTTCCTATATGGTTTTCAAGCTCTTTCTTTATTAATTGCATTTGATTCATTTGATACCCATTCCTTCCAAAGACTTTTAATACTGCTTAATTATACTATAAAAATAAAGTCTTGTCAAATAAATCTCTAATTTTACTCCATAAATTTTTCTTTGTCAATAAATATTACAGTAATTTTTTTTGAAATTTTTTTATATATTTTATTTTTAGAAAAAAATATTTTTATAGTAGCTTTTTTGAAATTTTTATTTTCTTCAAATGTGTCTATAATCTTGTATTTTGTTAAATAATGCTAGATTTTTCAAGCGAACTATTGTATAATTATGTATTGTTATTAAGTGGATTGGAGGTATTGATGCAAAAAAACAAAAAAGTCATTCTCGGAATGAGTGGCGGCGTGGATTCATCCGTGTCTGCAATTCTTTTAAAGGAAGCTGGATATGATGTTACAGCTGTCTTTATGAGAAACTGGTCTGAAGATGACGGAATGTGCACTGCAAGAGAAGATTACATTGATGTTGTCTCTGTCTGTTCACAACTTGACATTAAATATTTTACTGTCAATTTTGAAAAAGAATATAGAGATAGAGTTTTTTCTTACTTCCTTAGTGAATACAAAAAAGGCAGAACTCCCAATCCAGATGTGATGTGCAATACTGAAATTAAGTTCAAGGCCTTTCTTGACTACGCAATGGATTTTGATGCTGACTATATTGCAATGGGACATTATGCCAGAACAAAAAAAATTGATGGGAAAACTTATCTTTTAAAGGGAGCCGATCTAAATAAGGATCAGTCTTATTTTTTGTCAAGAGTTAAGTCAGAAGCACTTGCAAAAACTCTCTTCCCTGTTGGCGATTTAAATAAGGCCGAAGTAAGGCGCATTGCTGAAAAATATAAGCTCTCTACTGCTTCAAAAAAAGATTCTACTGGAATCTGTTTTATTGGCGAAAGAGATTTTAATGAATTTTTAGATCAATTTCTTTTTACTAAACCTGGTAAAATTGTGGACGAAAAGGGCAAGGTAATTGGAGAACATTCTGGTCTTATGCACTACACAATAGGTCAAAGGCGTGGGATTGGCATTGGCGGCGTTGGAAGTGGTGAACCCTTCTTCGTTGCCGACAAAGATTTAAAAAACAATCTTTTAATTGTTGCTCAAGGTATTAATAATCCTGTGCTTTATAAAGATGAATTTGAAGTCGAAGATATTTTTTGGATTACAGAAAATCCTTCTCTACCTATAGATTTATCTGTTAAAATAAGATATAGAGCAAAGGATGAAGAAGCGACATTAGAAAATATTAAGGGTAAATATGTTGTTAAACTGAAAAAACCACTTAAGGGTGTTACACCTGGTCAAGTATGTGTTTTTTATCAAGGCGATGTATGTCTTGGTTCAGGTATTATAAAATAATTTTTGGAGGTATATATGAAATTAGTTTTAAACAAAAGAGAATCTAAAGGTAAAAACAAAGTTGATAAACTTAGAGCTAATGGTGAAGTTCCTGGAGTTCTTTATTCAAAGGGAAATGAAGCTAAATTATTATCAGGTCTTGAAAAAGATTTATTAAAAGCTTTTTCTGATGAAGGATATTCAAACATTTTTGAAATCGAAGTTGATGGTGAACCTACTTCTGTTCTTTTCAAAGAAGTTCAAATGCACCACATTAAAAATGCAATGGTTCACTTTGACCTATACGAAGTTGATATGAACACTGAACTTAGTGTTGAAGTACCAGTTGTTCTTGAAGGTAGAGACGAAGTTAAGGTTCAACCTTCTTCATTAATCCAAGTATTAAATGAAGTAACTGTAACTTGTCTTCCAAAATATCTTCCATCTGAAGCAATTGTTAATGTTGTTGATATGCAAATTGGCGATGTAGTAACTGTTGCTGATCTTGATATCTTTGGCGATGAAAATATTAAAATCGAAGTTGATTCTGAAGAAACTGTTGCAACTCTTGTTGAACCAACAGAAGAAAAAGAACCAGAAGAAGGAGAAGAAGCTTCTGCTGAAGTTCCTACTGTTTCTGAAACTGAAGCAAAAGAAGAAACTGAAGAATAATTTGTATTTTAAAAGGGCTCTTGGAGCCCTTATTTTTTTGCAAATTTTTTATTTATAATTTTTATTAGAGAAGTTTTAAAACTCCCCTTGGATCTTCTGCTATATTTTCTGTGTACTTCAAAAGCATTTCTCTTGAACCTGTGCCACACAAGACGCCAAGTTTTATGGTGTCCTTTCCAAAAATCATATCAACTTTAGAGTCACCAACAATAATAATTTCTTCATCCCTTAGAGAATATTTTTCTTTAAAAATTTCAAGACTTTCAGTGCTAGGTTTCTTTTCGTACAAATCAGCAGCTGCATAAAAATCTATGAAATCATCTAAATTTAAGTATTCCATGGAAAATTTTGCATTTCTAAAGTTATCTGATGTGAAAAGTCCAATAATTATGCCCCTATTTTTTAAATCTATAAATAAATTTTTTAGGTCGCAAGTTTCTACTATTTCCTCTTTATTTTCCTTTAAAAACTCTAAAAGAAAGTCGTCGATTTCCCTATATATTTCATCTATTTCTCCATTTAAAAATTCTGAAAAAATAAGAGCCAAGTCCTTTACTGTCTCCGATGATAAAATGGAATTTTCTTCCACTTCATTATTTTCCTTAACACCAATTTTTTTAAATAAATTTTTCTTTTTATCTTCACTTAAATTTTTTTCATTTAAAAATTTTACAATTGAATCTACCCAAATATCTGAAAATTTAAGTAGAGTTCCATCTTTGTCAAATAAAATTGCCTTAATCATAGTAAGTCTTGAAGTTCCTTCCAAGTTTTAATTTTTTTCTGGCTCTTTTTTAAATTGTAAAAGTAGGGATTAGTAAAGCCATAGAGTTCTTTATCCTCACACCTCACATTTGCCCTTACATAGTGATAATTTTCATCTAAATCTAAATTTACTTTTAAATTATCTTCATAAGTTCTAAAAATTTCGCCATCTACTATTAATTCTATATGAAGTTTTTTACCATGGAAAGTATTTTCTTTTAATTTCATGGAAAATTCACTGTCGTCAATTTTTTTAAGTTCCAGTAATTTTTCACGAGATACAGAAATTTTACCTGCAAGCAAGGCTTTTTTTATTTCATCCTTTGAAAGATTTTTGGCATAAATAAAAGTCTTTGGATCTCCAAGTAGAGATGGATATTCTGAATTTTCATATTTTTCATTAGGATAAAGATGAGAATCACTTCCTCCTATTCCATAAACTTTATAGCCATTTTTAAGAAGTATATCCCAAGCCTTTAAAGCTTTTTCCATGGCAGCAATAGAAGTCATATAAGTTGGATCATTTATTATTTCCATAAATTTTAAGTCCTCTAAATAATATTCGCCAACTAAAAATTCATAAGTATCCATAAAGGGGTGGTTTATTGAATAAATTTCTCCTTTTAAATCCTTTAAAACTTCTAAAAGCCATTTTTCTGTGTTTAATCCCTTAACTGAATATTTTTCAAAAATTGACTTATTAGTAAAAAATACATTTACGTGACCAAATTTTGATGTTATTTCTGTGCCTTCAATAATTAATAAGTCTGTGTCAGGAAATTTCGTCTGATTAAAATTGTGGTCTGTTGGAGAAAAAAATGAAAGTCCTCTTTTTTTTGCAACTTCAATATTTTCTTCTTGTGATAATTTACCATCAGAATAAAAAGTGTGAGTGTGAAAGTCTCCAGCATACCACTTCTCTTCCCTGCACATTACTTGATCTTTTTCAATGTCAACTTCTCCTCTTGAATCGACAGGACTTTTTGCCTCTTCAATTTTTAAAAGGACTTCTCCTTCTTTTTGAAGAAGATAAGCTATTTTATAGTCGCCCCCTTCTAAATTTTTAAAGCCATTAGAGGATTTTAAAATATCTACTGCCATAAATCTTTCTACATCTCTATTTGCAGTGATGCTTCCAACAATTTTATCATCTCTATAGATAAATAGGCTTATAAAAAATTTTTCTCCACTTATGCAAAAGCTTAGGGCGTCTCCTCTTAAATCCTTTAAATTTACTTTTAAATTTATTTCATTGTAGCCATCTTTTAAGTTTTCTATTATATTTTTCATATTTCTCCTTAAAAAAAAGCTTTGGGAAATGCCCAAAGCTTGATTTTTTTAAAATTCTTATTTGTTTAATTCATCAAGTGCTTTTTGTGCAGTTTTTGCTGCTTCGTCAAGAGCAGTCTTTGCATCTACATTTTGAAGTTCAACCTTATCTGCTGCAATTGAAAGTGCATCTGTAATTTTTCCGTCAGTTGGGTCGATAAAGGCAGGAGATGCGTGCATTGCTTGTTCATAAGGTACTCCTGCATAAGGATTTTCTTTAATAAATTTTTTGTATTCAGCAACGTCTGCTGCAGATTTTCTTACTGGAATGTAGCCAATTTTTTCTGACCACTTAGCAGAAACTTCTGGACTTGTGAAATAAGCTATCCATTCATAGGCTGCTTTCTTTTGTTCTTCACTTGCTGCTGCTGGAACAAGTAGTGAGTGAGCATTTGCTACTGGCTTTCCTGGATTTCCATTAAGTCCTGGTTGTGGAAGAGAAGAAATTTTTGTAAAGTCAAGATCTCCCTTATCTCCTGATGAACCAGTGTAAGACATTGCTTCACCATTCATAACATTATCAATTGTTCTGTACCAATATTCCCAGCCTTGTCCACCAGATTCAATTTTTGTAGTTTTGTTGTCAAAAATTTGTTGTCTAACAAAATTCCAGGAGTCAACCCATTCCTTGCTGTTGATTAAAACTTTTTTACCATCATCAGATAAAATTTTTCCACCATTAGATAAAGCTATATCCATAAGATTTTCGTGATTATACATTACAAGGTGACCCCATTTTGCTATGCCCTTGTCTTGGATTTCTTTTGAATATTTAAAAGTATTTTCCCAAGTGCTATAAACTTCTTTTGGATCAAGACCTGCTTTTTCAAGTAAGTCTTTTCTGTAATAAATAACTTGAGTTGTACCATAAGCAGGGAAACCATAAACCTTTTTGTCTACAATTGCTGGTTTCATAAATACATCTAGATAATCATCAAGAGGAGTTCTGTCATCCATGTATTTTGTTAAATCTGCAAGCATTCCATCTTTAACTCTTAATTCAATGTTTGAGCCAATATAAACTGCTGGTGGTTCTTTAGCTGCAATAGCTGCTTGAACCTTTTGAAAAGTTTCATTGTAGTCAGCTTGTTGAACCCCAACAACTGTTACCTTGTCTTGTGATTCGTTAAATTCCTTAATAATTTCTTCCATAGTTTCGCCAGCAACTGATCCAAGTCCATACCAAAATTGAATTTCAGTTCTTCCCTTTGAATCTGCTGTTTTTTCTTCTGTCTTCATTGCATTTTTTGCAGAGCTAGAGCAGCCTGTAAAAAGCATAAGTCCGCATAGCATAATTAATGCTGTTTTGAATAATTTTTTCATTTTTTCTCCTTTAAATTTTTTATGTTAATTTATATTAACCCTTAATACCGCTATCAGAAATTCCTTTTATAAACCACTTTTGTAAAACAATAAATAGAATTAAAAGAGGAAGAACTGAAATAGTGTTGCCCGCCATTAAGAGGGGCAAATTTTCACCAAAATTTCCCTGTGATGTGAAAAATTTATTTAAACCCACGCTTATCAAATACTTTGACTTTGAATTTGTAATAAGTGAAGGCCACATGTAATTGTTATACATTGTTACAAATTGAATTAGGGCATTTGTAAGTATTGTCGATTTTGAAATTGGAAGGACCACCTTTAAAAGTATGTCCAAATCACTGGCACCGTCCATCTCAGCAGCTTCTATTAACTCTTTTGGCACTTCTTTAAAAGTGTTATAGAGCATATAAATTGTAAAAACTGCCACTGCATTGGAAATAATAATCCCAGATAAAGTGTCGATTAAATTTAATTTTGCAAGTATTACATAACTTGGCACATAAGTTGTTGCAGCTGGAAGCATATAAGTTAAAAGTATACCCTTAAACATTAGACCTCTCAGTTTAAAAGAAAATCTATACATGCCATAGGCAAGCATTACTCCAGTTATAATTTGAAGAATTACTATTACTATTGATGTGACAATTGAATTTATAATATATAAATCAAAGGGCGCTAAATTTAAAGCTCCTATAAAATTTCTCAAATCTAAAAAATCTGGCATAAAGCTAAGAGGCTTTCGCATAATAGATTCTGTAGTTTTAAAAGAATTTGACATCATCCACATTAGTGGAAAAAATGTAATTATTGATAAAATTATGAGAACAAAATGTCTACCTATTTTTTTTATCATGATTCTACCTTCTTTCTCATAAAAATCATAAAAAGAGAAAGAATTGCAGTTATTAATACAATAATAAGTGACACTGCACTTGCTTTTCCCATATTAAATTCTTCAAAGGCCATTTGATAAAACAGATATAAAAGTGTCCTTGTGGAGCCAGCAGGTCCACCTCTTGTTAAAACTGAAAACTGATCATAGGCTTGAATTGATGTGATTAAATTCATAATTAATAGAAAAAAAGTTGTCCTCTTTGTCATTGGAAAATAAATATATTTTATTTTTTCAAAAATATTTATTCCTTCAAGCTTTCCCACTTCAAATAAACTATTGGGAATCTTGCTCATGGCATCGGTGTAAAATAACATTGCCCAGCCAGAGTTTTTCCATATAGTTACTATAATTACAGCTATCATTGCTGTGTTTTCATTAGATAACCAGTCAGGCCCACTTATACCAATCATGGCAAGGCACCTATTTATAAGACCAACATCACCTCTTAACATCCAGGACCAAACAATGGACATGGCAACCATGGGAGTGACCCAAGGTGAAAACAAAAATCCCTGATAAATTACCTTCCCTCTAAAATTCCCCTGGAGAAAAAGTGCAAATACAAATCCAAAAAATAATACAGGCACAAGAGTTCCAATTCCAAAGACAAGAGTGTTTTTTAAAGCTTGCCAAAAGAAATCATCTTGCAAGATGTATTTGTAATTTTCTACTCCAACTAAGTCAAAATTGGGACTTACATAATTCCAATTTGTAAAGGAAATTAGAAGGGATGCAAACATTGGCAAAAACCAAAAAATTATAAGTGGGGCTAAGGGAATAAAAAAATAAATAAAAAATTCTTTAAGCCCAAGCCTTCTCTCATAAGACTTTCTTCCACTAACTTTCATAAGCTTCACCTATAAAAATTCTGTCTCCAGAATGACTGTCAAAGAAATAAGCCTTATCTCTTGGGATTTTTACAAAAAGTTCCCCATTGTCTTTTGGATTTTTTTCAAGGTCGCATTTTAAAATTATTTTATTGTCAAATAATTTGCCAAAAATATTATAATCAGACCCCAAAAGTTCAATTAAATTGACGCTAAAAGGCATGCCTTCGTCTCTTGAAAGTTCAATAGATTCTGGTCTTATGCCAAGAGTTACTAAGCCATCTTCTAAATCTATTCCACTTAAAATTTTATTTTCTTCCTTGTCATAAAAGACCTTATCCTTTATTTCGCCTTCAATAAAATTCATTGCAGGAGACCCTAAAAATCCTGCCACAAAGGCATTAATTGGATTGGTATAAAGTTCTCTTGGACTTCCTATTTGTTGAATTATTCCATTATTTAAGCAGACAATTCTTGTTGCCATTGTCATTGCCTCAGTTTGATCGTGAGTTACATAAATAACAGTAGAACCCAACTTGTTTTTTAAATTTACAATTTCTTCTCTCATTTCAACTCTTAATTTTGCATCTAAGTTTGATAGAGGTTCATCCATTAAGAAAATATCAGATTCCTTTACAATTGCTCTTCCCAAGGCAACTCTTTGCATTTGTCCTCCAGAAAGATCCTTTGGCTTTCTATTTAAGTAATTTGTAAGATTTAAAATTTCAGCAGTGCTTCTAACTTTTTCATCAATTATTTTCTTGTCAAGTTTTCTGATTTTTAATCCTAAAGCTATGTTGTCGTAGACAGATAAATGAGGATAAAGTGCATAAGACTGAAAAACCATTGCAATGTTCCTGTCCTTTGGGGCAAGATCATTGGATAATTTTCCATCAATGTAAAGTTCTCCACTAGTTATGTCTTCAAGACCTGCAATCATTCTTAGACTAGTGGACTTGCCGCAACCTGAAGGTCCAACAAAGACAATAAATTCATTTTCTTTTATGTCAATGGAAAAATCTTTTACAGAATAATCTTCATTTTCTTCATACTTCTTGCAAATATTTTTTAAGCTAATTTTGGACAATTCCCCTCCTCCTTTCACCTCAACCATTCTACTTATTAATTAAATAGAAAAAATATATAGAAAGTAAAGAATTTGTAAAGTGGAAAAAATTTATTATTATTTTTTACGGAAAATAAAATTTATTAAAATTTTAGAAATCATAACCACCCGTCAAACGGGTGGTTTGATCACGGGCTATAAGCCCGAGTGATACCAACCAGCGTCTCAAGGCGCTGGTTTTCACTTTGTT